>Ga0209755_10001435_pt1 | contig 37067 bp, 39 predicted proteins | sample TergutCo191P1_FD_187301 | JGI IMG/M metagenome (GOLD analysis project Ga0209755, IMG submission 187301) | Cornitermes sp. P1 segment gut microbial communities from Petit-Saut dam, French Guiana - Co191P1 (SPAdes) (version 2) | ecosystem: Host-associated > Arthropoda: Insects > Digestive system... | reverse complement strand
ATTGCTAATTTGTTAAATAATATTAGTAGTGGCTTGTTCCATCGTTTGTGTACTTAATTGTTGTCTTATTTGAAGCATTGCTTCCTTCAAAGATTCTTTTATCATATAATGTCCTTAAAATGTGAAATATTTTGTTTGCCATTAGCATGCAGCGATACGTTTAAGGCACGATATGCTTTTAGAATTAAATCTTTCGCATCTTTAATATTGTCTTGATCACTAGATACACCACAGACAGCCTCTAACTTTATATTATACTCGCCAAACGTCATTTTTTCACTTAAATTCGCATCTTTTGAATATAAAACATTCATTTTACGCTGATCAGTGATCGTAAATGCGAATTCTAACCCTGATAAGCGATAAATATCAGCTGATTCAGAAATTAAGATATTATAAAACTTTTCTATGTATTTCGCTAATGCTAAATTACCAATTTGACGACCGACTTGATGATTAAGTGCTTCTAAGTTAGTAAACTTAATGATTGCTAAAACAAACCTCTTTTTATGTTTAAGTAATTGTTCTACATCAGTTAATAAATGGTTTTCATCTTTAATGTTGTCAATAATTTCATAACCAATTTTACGAAACTGTCGACCATTGATCGCACTAATAGTTGAAATAATCGTATTGCTAGTACCTTCATCAAAAACTTTAACACCACTTTCTTTTAACCATACTTGCTTATTATTAATATTTAAGCGATAAGTAGCATTATAATGGGCACTATCTGGTTTTAATTGAGTAATTACTGCTTGATAAGCATTTAAATCAGATGGCTCAATTAAAGATAAATAATCTGCATAACTTAAATCATTTCTACCAAGGGCTAATTCTTCTTTTAATATATCATTTAACCAAATTGTTTCTTGGTCTAAATTAATAAAAATAAGACCTTCTGGGATTAATTCAAGTAATGCACTAAACTTAGATTTAATGCCTTCTAAATTATTATCTGTACGTTTTAAGGTTCTTTCTACTTCCAGCAAGTCTAAGTCAGTGCGTTTTTCACCAATTGACATACGACCTTTATATTTTTGATGACTAAAAATAGGTTGGGTAATTAATTTCAAATACACTAACTGGCCATCAGCATTGTTAAACCCAATCTCTTCGGTCATAATTTCATTAGGTCTAACGTTTTTAGCGTATTGTGTATAAACATCTTTAAGATTTTGATTGTTTAGGGTTGTCCCATTACGGGATTTAATTCTAACTGTTTTTTGTAAGACATCAAATAACTTTTTACCTAAAACCTCTTCTTTGGTTAAAGCCATCTCATCTAATAAGGCTTGTGAAACATCAACTATCTTTTCTTTTTGATCAACAACTAAGTAAGTATTCCAACGCGAGTTTTTAATCGCTTTTAAGAAGGTTAGGTAGTGTTGGTTACGATTATTAGTTTTTCGCATTAAGTATAAAACTAAAATTAAAAATAAACCAAAGTTAATAAATGAGTAAGCAATATAAACATATTTCAAAGAATCATCATTAATAATTTGTTCATAGAAGAATAACATTAACACCCATAAAGTTAAATTCAAAAAAGAAAAACCTAAAAGAGTCTTAAAAATTATGCCCTTATTCAAACTTTCAATGATGACTAAAACCGTAATCAAAACCGCAACAATAATTGCGTAAATCGGGTGTTGTAACATGATTAACCTCGCAGTGTTGGATACATATAAACGATAAAAACATAAATCATTGTAATTAATAAGGCTAAAATATAAACTAAATAACTATGTTTCTTAAAAACTTCTTCAATCTTTTGGGCAATTTTTAATCTTGCTAACCAAGCAAAAGGAAACAATAATATTTCAAAAAACTTTTTCATACGCGTCCCTCAAAAAATAATCTTAAATTTTCTTTTAACTGATCTTCGGTAATTGGCGTTCTAATGCGATTATACGCCATTGAAATCTTACCTGTTTCTTCTGATACTACAATCGTAAATGAATCAGAGATTTCAGTAATACCTAAGGCAGCACGGTGTCTAGCACCAGTTGATTTTTCCCCAGGCTCACTTGATGTTAGTTCATAATAAGCCGAGGCACAAATAATTTTATTACCCCTAATAATTACTGCCCCGTCATGAAGCGGCGTATTAGGAACAAAGATTTGTTCTAAAAGTTGGGCCGTTACATCCGCATTAACTAAGACTGCATTTTGGGCATAGCGATCTAATTTTTGGTTTTTCTCAATAGTGATTAAAGCCCCTGTTTTAGTTTTAGCCATATTTAAGACAGCAGTAATTATTTCATCACGCGTATTATCATTACCCATAAAAATGGAGTTACTATCACGCGTGATATGTTTTAAGAAATCTTCAATGGATCTTCTAATTGATGGTGCCGCCATTAAAAGTAAGATTAAGAAGCTTAACGTGATCGCTACTAAATAAGCATAAAAACTCATTGGTAAATTCATTAAATATGATACACCAAAAATCATTCCTAATAAACAAAGAAATAAAAACCCTTCAATTAAATATCTTTCTTTTAAGATAAATTTTAATACAAATGTGACTAATGTAAATATTAAAAATGCATCTAATATTGTCCACCAGGTAAAATTTTCAAAAATAGCCATCGTCTTTTCCCTCAATCTATTTTATATAATATATAAAATTATATCATAATTTGCTTGATAATGTATAATAATACTATACTACCAAAGGATATTTTATGAAAAAATTAGATCAAGCATTGTTAGTAGCGATCAATACCCACAATCTAACATTAACACAAAATTCAATTAATGAGTTAGAAGAACTTGCAAACGCCGTCAATATTACTACCGTTAGTAAAGTTATTCAAAATCTAAATAATGTTGATCCGCGTTATTATGTGGGTTCTGGTAAACTCAAAGAAATTAAACAAATTATTGACGATTTAGAAATTAATATTTTAATTACCGATGACACTTTAAGTCCCACACAATTGCGTAATTTAGAAAACTTTTTAGAAATTCAAGTCATTGATCGTTCTTTTTTAATTTTACAAATCTTTTCCCAAAGAGCACAATCTAAACAAGCAATCTTAGAAGTTTCCTTAGCCCAAAAGCAATATCTTCTTCCTCGTCTTTTAGGGATGGGTAAAGTTTTATCCCGTCAAGGTGGGGGTTCTTTTAACGCCAAAGGCCCTGGTGAAACTAAACTTGAATTAGACCGCCGTAAATTAACCAAAGAAATTCATATGATCAAACAACAATTAATAGAAATCAAAAAGCATCGTGATTTAACTGTGAAAAAAAGAAAGAACAATGAAGTGCCAGTGGTGGCATTAGTCGGTTATACGAATGCGGGTAAATCTAGTTTAATGAATTACTTTGTTAATCATTGGGGTAGTGATAAAACGTTAGTTTTAGCACAGGATATGTTATTTTCAACAATTGATACGAAAGCTAAACGCATTAAACGTAATAATTCTTCTGCCTTTATCTTAATTGATACGGTTGGGTTTATCGCAAAACTTCCCAATGAATTGATTGCTTCATTTGAATCAACCTTAAATGATATTAAATCTGCTGATTTAATTATTCATGTAATTGATGGGTTAGATGTTGACCCTTATAAAGTGGCGTTTGTGAAAAATATTCTTAAAATCTTAAAGATGGAACAAATACCACGTATTACTGTTGTTAGTAAGGAAGATTTATTAACAAAGCGTGATATTGCGTTAAGTGATGATTATTACTTTATTTCTACTGAAACTGGTTTTAATATTGATGTTTTATTAAATGAAATTGAGGCTAGTATTTTTAATGATGCTCGCATTAGTAGTTTTATTATTCCTTATGATAAAGGTTATATTTTTAATGAATTAAAAGAAAGTACAACCATTATTGAAAGTGATTTTTTAGAAGATGGTATCCACGTTAAAGCAATCCTTTCGCCAAAAGCCTTTGTAAGAATTAAATCTTTGATTGACTCAAAAAATTAAAAGTTCGCTTCATTTTAAGAGGCGAACTTATTTTTTATTTGGCTACTATACTAACCATCTTATCTTTAATCACTAATACTTTAACAATCTCTAAACCGTCAATAAATCTTTTAACATTTTCTTCATTTAAGGCTAAGTGCTTAATCTCATTTTCATCAGTATTAATTCCTACTTCTAATTTACTTCTAATTTTACCATTAACTTGAATCATAATCGTCTTAACATCTAACACTAACTTACTTTCATCACATTGTGGCCAAGCACTATATGCTAGTTCTTCGGTAATTTTTAAGACTTTTTGATTGATTTCTTCCGTAATATGTGGAGCAATCGGATTTAATAATTGTAAAAACACCTTAAATTGATTAACTGATATCTTACCTGCTTTATTCACTTCATTAACAAAAGTCATCATTGCCGCAATAGCGGTATTAAACGCTAAACGTTCATAATCAGTCGTAACCTTTTTAATTGTTTGATGTAATATTGTCTCTAAATCTACATTATTTTCATTAGTAATTTCTAAACTACTAATACGATAAACTCTATCTAAGAACCTTTTAGCCGCATCTAAACCGTCATTACTCCAAGGTTTTTCTGCCTCAATTGGTCCCATAAACATTTCATAAACTCTTAACGCATCCGCTCCGTGAGTATTATAAATTTCATCAGGTGAAACAGTATTGCCTAATGACTTACTCATTTTTTTATGATCAGAACCTAAAATCATACCTTGATTAACTAATTTTAAGAATGGCTCACTACAAGACACTAAACCAATTTCTTTTAAGAACTTATGCCAAAATCTCGCATACAATAAATGACCAACAGCATGTTCAGTGCCACCAATATATAAATCAACTGGTAAAAATTGATCTAATAATTTTTTAGCCTCTTTCGTATTTAATGGCAACATTCCTAAATGATTTTTCAAAACATAACCAATATAATACCAAGCCGATCCTGCTAACTGGGGCATAGTATTAGTATCACGACGGTAAGTTTGACCATCTTGTTTAATATATAACCATTCTTTGGCATTGACTAATGGCGATTCACCTGTCCCTGATGGTTTAATGTTAGTCATATATGGCAATTCAAGCGGTAATTGTTCTTCATTAAGGATAGTTATTTGATCATTTTTATCATATAACACAGGGAACGGCTCGCCCCAATAGCGTTGTCTTGAAAAGACCCAATCTCTTAATTTGAAAGTGATTTTTGCTTTACCTATGCCATTTTTTACTAAATAGTCAATCATTTTATTATTAGCATCTTCATTATTTAATCCATCTAAGAATAAAGAATTAATATGGATGCCATCGCCTTCATAACACTCTTCTAAACTTTGAATAATCTTTTTAAATTCTATCTGATACCCTTTGGCAAACTCATAATCACGTGCATCATGTGCCGGTACTGCCATTACTGCTCCTGTGCCATAATTAAATAAAACATAGTCAGCAATCCAAATTGGTAATAACTCTTGGGTAACTGGATGTTTTACATAAGAACCTGTAAAAACCCCAGTTTTTTCTTTTGAGACTTGACGTTCTAAATCATTTTTTGATTTAGCCCTTTTAATGTAATCTTTAACCGCTTTTAGTTCATCTTCGCTAGTTACTAATAACGCTAAGGGGTGTTCGGGGGCTAAGCATAAATAACTGACCCCAAATAAAGTGTCAGTCCTCGTTGTAAAAACATCAATTGCTAAATTAGTATTATTAACCTTAAAACTAATTTGTGCTCCTTGGGATTTACCAATCCAATTGCGTTGCATTTCTTTTAAGTTTTCCGGCCAATCTAATTCATCTAACCCCATTAGTAATTGATCAGCATATTTAGTAATATGTAAGACCCATTGACGCATTGGTTTTTTAACAACTAAATGATGCCCACGCTCAGAGTACATTAATCCATTTTCATTAACAATCTCATCATTAGCCAATACTGTGCCTAATTCTTCACACCAATTTACTTCAATATCTTTAAGTGAGGCTAAACCATGTTGATAAAGTTTAGTAAAAATCCACTGAGTCCATTTATAATAACCGGGATGGGCTGTTGATATTTCTTTATCCCAATCTACTGATTTACCCATTTGATTAATTTGTCTTTTGAAAGTTTTAATATTAGCGTTAGTAAATGCTTGGGGATTATTACCTGTTTGTATTGCATATTGTTCTGCTGGTAAGCCAAAAGCGTCCCATCCCATTGGGTGTAAGACATTATAGCCTTGTTGACGCTTAAAACGACTAACAATATCTGAGGCTGTATATCCTTCAATATGTCCCACATGTAAGCCAGCGGCTGATGGATAAGGAAACATATCTAAACAATAATATTTAGGTTTAACCGAACTAATTTCAGTTTTGAATAACTTATTTTTTAACCAGTGGTCTTGCCATTTTTTTTCTATTTTCTTAAAATCATAACTCATACTTTAATTCCTTATAAATAAAGCACTAATAATAGTGCCTCAATCTTCTTACTTATTTTTTTGGATACAACCAACTAAATCGCCAACTGTTTTAAGAGCAGCCAATTCTTCATCAGGAATAGTCACACCAAACTCTGACTCAATTTCCATTACTAATTGAACCGCGTCAATTGAATCAGCCCCTAAATCTTCTACTAATCTTGATTCAGGTGTAATGTCTTCAATTTTCACTGGTAATTCAGCAACGATCATTTCTTTAATTTTTTGTAATAAATCCATTTGATTATTCTCCTTTAATTTATCATCTTTTATTATTATATCATAATTACTTTGATTTTACAACTATACTAAGCCCATACTCATTAAAATCATCACAATCGTAAAAATCGTAAAAACCGCTACCACGGAATTCCAAACTACTAATTGACCTGCTAACTCACCATCATTGCCCATTTCTTCGGCCATTACCGCAGAAGTTACCGCCACTGGTGCAGCAAAAAGGGCAATAAAGGCAGGAAATATTGTTTGATTAAAACCAAGTGGTTCTCTAAATACTACTGCTAGTGTAATTAAAATTGATGGAGCAATAATAACACGCCACATTGTGCCGTGAACAATTTGTGGCCATAATTTTTTAACTGAGGCAAACTTAAATGCCCCGCCCATCACAATTAAAGCCAAGGGTGATGTCATTGCCGCAATTTGGGCTGCTACTGTATATATAAATGGTAAGCCTGCTTGAATCGTCCATCCATTAGGAAAACGATCAGATATTGTCCATCCACCAATCAAAGGTCTAATCATCACGACAACAAACCCCGATAAAATACCAATGATTAAAGGATTAGTAATAATCTTTTTTAATGTATATCCCCAATTAATTTTTTGTTGAATAACGTTACCTTCTTCATCAACACCCTTAGGATAAATCGTTAAAGCAACTATCGCTAAAATATTAGTTAAAGGAATAACAAATAAAGTTAAAACGGAAGTAATCATTAAAGCCTCAGGATTATTTCCCGTTAGTAAAGCCACCAAAGGAATACCAATAATCGCAAAATTACAACGAACAACATTTTGTAATACTACACCTTTTTGTAAATTATTTTTAGTAAATAAAAATACTGAAAGTAAGCCCATTGAAAAAAGCGTTAAAATACCTGCAATCGCAAACCATACTACATTCCAGTTAATATTATCTAAACTATCTACACGATAAACATTTAAAAATAACATCATCGGTAAAGCAAACCTAAATACTACTTTATTAGCTCCACTTAAAAATCCATCTGATAAAAATTTTATTTTTTTCAAAAAATAACCGATAAAAATCAACAATACAATGGGTAATACCGCATTAATTGATGACAAAAATATTTCATATAAAGGCATCTTGTTCCTTCTTTCTTCTATAAAGTCAAAATTTTATTTTTTGTGTAACAATACGACTAACTCTCTTAAAGTTTTAGCTGCCACCGCATTAGAAGCTCCTGACGGGTCTAAATAAGGTGATAACTCTACAATATCACAACCAACAATATTATTTAATTTTTCAAATTGATCAATGGCCCACAATAAATCTTTATATTGCATGCCCCCTGGTTCTGGTGTACCTGTACCAGGAAAGACACTAGGATCTAATACATCTAAATCAATGGTAATATATACTGGGTCATTTTTAAGTTTTTCAACTACTTTTTCTAAACCTTCAAAATCAAATTTACGTTGATAAATGTGCTTACTGGCCCATTCAAATTCATGTTTATCGCCACTGCGAATACCAAATTGATAAATATTGCCATCCCCTAAAAATTTATGAGCTTGACGCATAAAAGTCGCATGACTTAATTGGCGACCAAAAAACTCTTCTCTTAAATCAGTATGAGCATCTAGGTGGATCACTTTTAATTTAGGGTATTTTTCATGTAGTGCCTTTAAGACTGGATAGGTCACTAAATGTTCTCCCCCCACCATCATTGGTAATTTATTATCTTTGATAATATTTTTTGTTGTCTGATATACAATGTCAAGTGCACTTTCAACATCACCAATTGGTAAATCTAAATCCCCAATATCGCAAGTTTTATAATCTTTAAGATCCATATTACGATAAGGTGAATACCACTCTACACCAATTGAATCTACTCTAATAGCGTTACCCGCAAAACGAGTACCTGGTCTAAACGAGGTGGTCGCATCCATTGGTACTGAATAAATTACTACCTTGGCTTCATCATATTGTGCATTACAACTTTGAAAACTCAAATCTACTTTTTTATAACTCATTTTCATTCTCCCATCTATGCCAATTATCTTTATCAATAACCTTAATTAAATCTCCATCAGTATCTGATAAAATAGTTGATCCTTGATCAGCATAAAAATATAAATCTTCAATCACGTCTTGTGAAAGTATTTCTCCAGGAATGACAATCGGAATTCCTGGTGGATAAATCATAATTGACTCCGCAGCAATCTCATCAACTGCATCGGCTAACTTGACAAACTTAACTGGTGCATGGGCGGCTGCTTCCCTTGGTCTAATATAACTTTCGGGATAAGTATCAGCGATTATCGCTTTAATTTCTTTTTGATTATTTTGATGCTTATTAGATAATGCTTCTAATCCCTTGATTAAAGCTTCCGCATCGGCTTGGGTAGAACCCATTGAAAAGATTGCTAATAAAATGTGGGTTTCTGCTAATTCTAATTGTACCTTTGAATCATCAAACATTTCTTTATACGCCTCAAAACCAGTGATCCCTAAGTCTGATACTTTAATAATAATTTTAGTTAAATCATATTCAAATTCTTTACCCTTTGTAAAGTATTCGGGTAAGATTGCCTCTACTCCTTTAATTTTGTTAATTCTTTCTCTCGTGGCCTGGGCTAACTTAATTACTCTCTCTAATTCTTTTGGGCCATTAAAATAAATGTTTTTCCTTGCACAATCAAGGCTTGCCATTAAAAGACTTGATGGTGAGGTTGATGATAAAATATTAAGAATGGTTCTAATGCGACCATGCGATACTTTATCGCCTTTCGTTAAAAGAATTGAACTTTGGGTTAATGAGCCTACTGTTTTGTGTAATGAACAAGCAGCCACATCTGCTCCCGCTTGTATCCCTGATGGCGGCAAATCGCTATGAAAGGCGAAATGCGAACCATGGGCTTCATCAATTAATACTACCATTTGGGCTTGATGAGCTAGCTTGACGATTTGCTTAATATTAGAGGCCACCCCAAAATAAGTAGGGTTGATGATAAGGATTGCTTTTGCATCAGGGTGTTCTTCGATACACGCTTTAACATCAGCCACCGTTACCCCGTTAGCAATCCCTAAATTAATATCCATCTGTGGTTTAATAAAAACGGGGATTGCTCCTGAAAGAATTAAACCATTAATAATTGATTTATGTACATTACGAGGAATTAAAATCTTCTCTTTGGCTTTAACTGTGGCCGTAATCATTGCCATAATTCCTTGTGAAGTACCTTGCGTTAAAAGAAAGGCACCATCAGCCCCGAAAGCATCAGCCATTAAATCTTGGGCTTCTTTAATCACACCCTTAGGATTAGATAAGTTATCTAATCCACGCGGAGCATTCAAATCTATACTTAAAACATTTGGTCCTACATACTGGTAAAAATCATCTTTGATTGCTCCCATTTTATGACCTGGTACATCAAAGTGGGCAGCATTTTTATTATTATATTCCACTAGTTTAGTGAAATATGGTGTTTTATTATGATCCATAAGATTATTCCTTTATTCTTTTTATCACTAAGTCTTTTATGTTAATAAATTACTTCTTACTAAGTATAACATAAATTGCCCCTTTAAACTATAAGTTTAACTATTTTCAATCTCAACTATAACTGGTTTAATATTTTTTTGATTCCACTGATATAACATCGCTGTGCCAATCGCATATAAAACTAATCCTGCACAAATAACTACGGCTAACCACATTAAATCTACTTCTAAAACACCAACTAATATAATTAATCCACAACAAATGGCTCTGGCGATATACATTGCTAAATCAATTAATACTTGATTTTCTGCTAAATACTCTTCACCACCTGTATATTTTAAGTTATTAATTCTTACAATACCAGTTTCAATTTGCACTAACCCTGTAACAATACTTTTAGATGCTTGGAAAATTGCTACTGTCCAAACGCCAATAGAAAAGATTAACGGGACTCCACTAATAAACAATACTATGCCAAAAAACCAAAAACGCTGAAACTTAATTTTTTTATAAACAAATATGACAACAATCGCTAACACACCAAAAATAGTGGTCAGTAAGCCTAAACTAAAATTAGTACCAAAGGCTAATATAATAATGACTGGTAACATTAAAGTGGCAGCATGCGTAAAACTCATTAAAAATATTAAAAACAATATTAAGTAAGTAGTTTTAAGTTTACCATTTTCTTTCATTGTTTGTAAGTATTTTCTAATTCTTAGTTTCTTATTAGAATTTACTTCTTTTGGTACTTGAATTAAAGTAGAAAAGACTACTAATAAAACACCAAAGACCATCATGATCGCCACCGCTATTAAAAATGTTTTTTCATCTATCAATATACCGATCGTAAAGGGAAATATCAAAGCAATAAAAATAGATATAATATTTTGGGTTAAAACAAACTTTACAACATTTTCTTTCTTTAAGACTTTAACATCTAAATAATGCTTACTTCCCCAATAAAAACCATCAATTAATCCCCACACAAACCCAAATAACATAAAATAAACATCTAAATGATATTCAAAAACTAGCAACATTACTAGTAGTAATACTACTAATACGGTTGCTACTCTAATCATATAGATTGGCTTAGTTCTTTTAGCCACCATACAAGCAATACTAAATGCGATAAATAAAGTTGTCATATGAACTAATGAAAAAAGACCAACACTAACAATACTGTAATTGGTTACAACAAATATTCTAGCAATTAAAAAGGTATTAATCAAGATTCCTACCACGGAGTAGCATCCTTGCATTCCTAATAAACCTATTTGTGATCTTTTTTGTGTCTCTTCCATACAAGTCCTCATGATCTAAAAAATTATTAGTCTATTTATTTTATACCTTTTTTATAATAAATCAAGTATAAATCTTAAAATAATTGTTGTTAAGTATAATAGTTTCTACAATACTCTTCTTTTTGGCTATTATACTAAACCGCTTTACCATTAATTCAGTTAATCATCTCCATAGTAATGAAGGCCGACAAGCATTAGGTGATGAGACTGGTATCTTAGATCATTATTGGTTGCGCTCTCCTGGACCTGGTCTTGGATTGGACGCTCATTTCCGAACTGTTACGCGTGTCTGGCCTTCTGGCATTCGTCACGCTCTTTCTGCTGATGCTATCACTGTTGGTATCCGCCCATACATTATTATACTAAACCGCTTTACCATCAATTCAGATAATCATAATCACTATGATAATATTGATAGCCGACTAGCATTTAGAGATGAGACTAATGAGCCAGGACTTTATTGGTTACGTTCTCCTGGACCTGGGTTTGATCATGAATGGGCCGCTCATTTTCGTGTCGTATCGGATGTTTGGGACGACGGTGTTCGTCGTGCTGTTGCTGCTACCGCTAACAATCGTGGATTCCGCCCATCACTATGGCTTTACTAACCCCTATAACAAAAAGACCTAATCCTTAAATTAAGTCTTTTAATGTTATTAAATAATTACCACTTAACTAAATCATTAGGCTTAACTGGTAAGCCAGTAGCGATTGATTTGTTTGCAGCAATCCCAATTAAAGCTGATTTTGCTCCATCAATATGCGTAGCTAAATGATTAAGTCTAGTAATTTTTGGTTCATCAAAAATATCTGATAACATTCTTGGATCCCCACCAGCATGTCCACCTGGTTCAATAACAACATCAATATTATATGGTTGTTCAAATAATGGACAAATACGAATTGAGCGTCCTAATAATGCTCCTTCATTTTGTGAATCTCCACCTGAATTAATATAAACCTTTTCTACTGCATGATACTCAATACGTCCCTTAGTTCCGTTAATTACGACATTATAACCTTCCCAAGGTAAATATGAATTAAGCGAGTAAGTTAAAATTACTTTATTTTTATATTTAACTAACACACCCATTGTGTCTTCAATGCCGATATCATCACCAAATACTGAACGATCACGGATATAGCCTGAATCTTTTTCAGCATCTAAGTATAAACCTTTAAGTCTTGGGTTTTCTGCCATATTAATAGCGAAATGATCTTCTTCAATTTCTTTCGGAGTTAAATCGGCACTGCGGTAATAAAACTTAGTAACGCCACGTTTTTCAGCATTTTCTTTGCCGTAAAATAAACGATCCCCATACGCAAACACTTCATCTGCTTCTGATGAAATCCAGAAATTAACTAAATCAAAGTGGTGAGTTGATTTATGGACTAATAAACCACCTGAGTTAATTTTATTACGATGCCAACGACGATAGTAATCTGCACCATGCACAGTATTTAATAACCATTCAAAGTGAATTGAAGTCACCTCTCCAACAACACCATCTAAAATTAATTCTTTAATTTGTGAATGACATGGTGCATAACGATAGTTAAATGCTACTCTAATACTTTTGCCTGTTTCTTTTTGCACGTCTAATAAGGCTTGTACTTTTTCAGCATCAACTGTCATTGGTTTTTCAGTTAATACATCATAACCTTTACGCATTGCGGTAATCATATACTCATGATGTGTACGGTCTACGGTAGTGACAATAACGCAATCAGGCTTATGCTTGTCTAACATTTTTTCAAAGTCAGTATGTAAATACGTTGGTAGTAATTTACCTCCTAACTCATTTTTAATCATTTGATTAGTAAAATCTAATCTAGTTTGTGACATATCACAAAGAGCTAATAATTCTGATTTATCTTTGTGTGGTCCATAGATGCCTTCAATGAAGCAACGACAACGTCCTCCTGTTCCGATAAGAACATATTTTTTCTTTTTTGTACTCATTTTAATTTTCTCCTTCCTTTATCTTTTCATTAAAATTTGAGTGTTTTACTTTTATCTTATTGCCAATATAATTAATTGGCTCAATAGGGGTTTTTAATAATAAATGGTTAGTTAAGTATTCTAAGGCTTTATATCCTTGTTTTTCAGGTTGCTGGGTAACTGTCACACTAATAATATCGCTATTTAAGGCCTTTATCACATCTAGTGATTCATCAATAGCCACTATCTTGATTTGATCTTTAACCTTGAAATATTCACTTAATAAACCCTTAATACCGCTAGCCATATAATATATTAAATTAGGTTTTTGATCTTTAATATATTCAGCATACTTTTTAATAATATCTTCATTAGTATTATCTATTTCAATTACATGGTGTTTAATTGATACATCTAAATTACTTAAAAAGCCTTTTAAGCGTTGATAGTAAGCATCCATTGATTGGGGGCCACTAACAATTAATAGTTGTTGTCCATTAATTAAATGATTAACTAAATCAGCAGCAATCACCCCATTAGAATGGTAGTCACAACCCACATAAGTTAAACGATTATTAATGTTTAAGTCCTGGGTTAATAAAACCACAGGAATTGTTAAATCATTAAGAGCTTCCATTATTAAATCATCTTTAATCGGGGTAATAATTAATCCATCAACATTTAATTGGGCTATTTGCTTAATATGAGTTAATTGTTGTTGTAAGATATTATAACGATTTTCTAAAATGATATATTCAAAATGCTGACTTCTTTGATTAATAACTTCTTGAATGCCTGATTTAATTCTGGTAAAAAATTGATGATTAACTGAACTAATAATAATGCCAATTTTAATCACTTTTTTTGATTTAGCTAAAACAGCAGCGTAATGATTAGGTTCATAACCTAAGTCTTTTATAGCTTTAAGTATTTTAGTTTTAACTTGATCATTAACATTACCACGATTGTGTAAAACGCGATCAACGGTGGCTCGCGATACTTGTGCCTTAGCGGCAATATCTTTAATTGTAACTGCCATATTATTTCTTCTTCACAATATATTCGCCCCGATAATTACTAAATGCATTATGGGCATAGCGTTCATATTGGTGCTTATGGGGTTTTAATTTAGAAGCCTTATAAATCCACAGGTTATTCATATCCCAAGTTAATATCTCATCTACGCCATCATTATCAATATCAAAGGCCTCACAAGCTAAGGTTGGTTGTCCTTCGGCCTTAAACTTAACAACCATATCTAAATTAGCATCCATTAATCCACCATAATAAGCATCAGTTGAAGCTAAAATTAAGTTTTGTTCATCATTATCATAGTTAATTGGCGTAATTACATTACCATTACCAATAAACTCTTTGGCAGTAATTAAAGCTAAATCACTATCAAAAGTATAAATTATGCCATTAGCTCCCCAAAATGAAGTGACACATACTTGATAACCTATTTTAGTAGGATCAAACTTACCAAGTGAGATTCTTTGGGCATGACCCACAGGAATATGCTTGATAATGTTACCGTTAATATCTACTACATTAAAGCCTTCATTACCGCTAGCTAAAAGAATTACCTTATCTTCATCTTCTTTTAAGCGTTCATAAATAATTTCATCCGTATGATCAGAGTTATATGGCAAGCTCCATAAAACTTGACCATCTTTGGTCATATCATAACCCACAAACATCTCATCAATGCCATCTTGATCAAAATCATAAATATAAGGGAAATGTCCTGTATTTTTATGATTATATCTAAACAATATTTGACCACTAGTGCCATCAAGGCCCCAAACATTTTGGTAACGATCTTTAACCATCAAATCGCCTTGATATCCCTTTTTAGTGAAATCTGCCACCCTGATAGCATCCACATTCAAATAATCAAAAGGATAATCTTGGGCCACTAACTTATCATCTTTAATAAAGGGTGTATTAAATGATTTTAAGGGTTGACCTGTCACTAAATCAATAATATTAATTTGAAAATCTTTGGCATAAATTAATTCTGGTTTGCCATCATTATTAATATCAGCAATTTGCCAAGGCAGATCACAACTAATTAATCCTACTGATTCATCGGGTTTAGTAACACCAATTTGCCAAAGATTTTTACCGTTAATATCAAAGGCACTAATCGCACTAATATTAGCATACGCATCACGATACATTAGTTTTTCGTGTTGTGCAAATAAGAATATCATTTGTCCATCAACATTAGCACAACGCATATGGCGACCACTACCTTTACCATTTAACTTAATCTTTTTAATCACTTCAATGTCAGAAAACTTTTTACTTTTTTGCTCAACTTCTTTTAATCTATTAGTTAAATGATCTTTTGATACTTTTTGATCTTTAAGATCTTGTTTAATTTCTAAATACTGATATTTAGCAGGATTTAGACTAATGAAGCCCACCTTTCCCAAAGGGAGTGCTTCTTTTAATATATATAACAATACTTCTTGATTATTAATAAATACTTTAATGTATTGATTCGTTTTTTCAATAGTTAGTTCATATTCATTAAGAGCCTTAAATTGATAAAATGAAAAGGCTAAGGTTTGCAGTTGATCATAATTTTTATGATCAAGTGTAATTTTATGACCATATAACTTGACACTATAATAATCTTGTGAGTGAAGATAATTAAAGGCTAACCCTGTATAGTCTTTTGTTGATAGCATCATTAATTTTGTGCTAATAGTGAAGTTTTGTCCTTCAAACTTAGAATGAACTAATAAACTTTCTAAATTAGCAAAATGCCCTTTTGTCACATTACCACGATTTTGTTGAAGATATTGCATGTTATTTTTATTAGTGATAAGCCAAGAACCATCCATACTTCTAAATTGATGGTTATTAATTGGATCATAAAAATTGCCCCTATAACCCTGTGGCATATAATGATGATATTCACCTAATGCTGAATGATTTAGATCATAAGGAAACTCGCCAATCTTAAAATCGCTAAAATCCTCAAAATATATTTTTTTCATATTTTACCTCGTTGTGCTCGTGCACACTATAAATAGTATAGCATTTTTATTGTGTTTTAGCAAGATAATTTACTTGAAAATAATTCTTTGGAATCTATTGACTATATTTTTTACATTAAATATGAAAACTTTTAATTAATGTTTTCTTTTCTATAAGATAAAAGGCGACAAAATGTCGCCTTAAAAATTTTATTATTACTCGGACGCCTTTCAATTTATGCATTAAGAGTCACATTCTCATCAAATGCTCCTGCTCCAATGTAAGATATTGAATAAGGAACATAAACTTTACTCAGATTAGTATTTCTAAAAGCCCAGCTTCCAATAAATTCTAAACCTTCATTAAGTGATATACTAATTAAATTATGGTTATTTGAAAAAGCTGAAACCCCAATGCTTCTTAATGTGGAAGGAAATGTTATTTCTCTTAAATCTGAATAGCTAAATGCATTAGTTCCTATTACTTGTAATCCTTCTGCAAAATATATGCTAGTTAATGATTCTGTTCTTTCAAACGCTCGCATTCCAATTGTTTTTAAAGTAGTCGGGAATGATAATTCTGTAATACTTGTATGCCCAAAGGCACTATCCGCTATTATTTGAAGACCCTCATTAAAAATTACATTTCGCAAAGTGGGTATTCTATTAAATGCTCCTCCATCAATTTTAGTAACTGATGCTGGAATTTCTATTTCTGTAATCATAGAATGTGTAAACGCAGCAGTACCTATAACTTCTATGCCATAGTTTAGCGTCACCGATTGTAAAGTTGAGTCCATAAATGCTCTTAAACCTATATGTCTTATAGATGATGGCATATCGATTTTTGTAATTCTTGTATTAAAAAATGCCATTTGTCCAATTTCTACTAAATTATCATTTAATACTACACTAGTTATTTGTACAGTTGTTTTATAGATTATATCAATTGGTATTCCTAAAAGGGGCTCACTATTGCCGTAGTTTTCGTTTAAATTTCGCTGTAAACTAATATTTATTTCATTTTCACGCGGATATGCAAACGCAAATTCACCAATTTTGGTTACTGGTAAATTATTAATTTCATTAGGAATTACTATATTTGTATCGGTTCCTAAATAAGTTATAATTGTTACTTCATTATTGTTTATTTCAAACAAAAAGTCATTGTACATATTGTTGTCATCTTTATTACATCCAGTAAGAATAAAAATAAATATGAAGTTTAAAAACAAACACAAAAAAACAAACATTTTTTTCATTATAGGCACCTTAAATTACATTTTACTATTATTAAACAATTGACTTAAAGATTGTTACTACGTTTTCAACCGTAAATCCAAACTCTTTTACCACAACATTTAATGGGGCTGATAAACCGAAAGTATCAATACCTAATACTTTATTCGCATATTTATACCAAGGCATTGTTGAGCCCATTTCAATAGCGAGTGTTTTAATGTTTTTGGGTAAAACTTCTTTTTGGTATTTAATTGGTTGTTGATCAAATAAGAATTGTGATGGCATTGATACTACTCTAATATCAATTCCTTCTTTTAATAATTCTTTTTGAGTGGCAAGAGCCAAACTAACTTCTGAACCACAAGCAAGAATTATACCATCTAATTTATTTTGTTCTTTTGAAACAATATATGCTCCTTTTTGAGCCTTTTGACTGCAAGTATTTTCTAATGTTGGTACGTTTTGACGAGTTAAAATTAACGCTGTTGGATATTGTTTAGTTAGTGCTAACGCAAACCCCGCTTTTACTTCGTTAATATCAGCTGGTCTAAACACATTTAGATTAGGGATTGCTCGTAATCCTGCTAACTGCTCAATTGGTTGATGGGTTGGACCATCTTCACCGACAGCAATCGTATCATGTGTAAAGACGAAAGTTGTTGGAATATTCATAATACTGGCTAATCTAATGGCTGGTTTTAAGTAATCTGAGAAAACAAAGAATCCACCTACAAAAGTTTTAAGACCCCCGTGTAAAGTGATACCATTAGCGATTGCTCCCATAGCGTGTTCTCTAACGCCATAGTTAATATTACGCCCTAAACGATGATCGGCTAAGAAATTGCCGTCTGCTCCTTTGGCTTTGGTGGATGCTGTTAAGTCAGCTGATCCGCCAATAATATTTAAGTTATCTTTTGATAAAGCATTTAATACTTTACCCGCCATATTACGAGTAGCATCATTACTACCTAATTCATAATTAACACTATTTAATGACTCTAAGTTAGCTTGACCACTTAAAAACTTTTCAAATAACGCAAAATCCTCAGGATATGCTACTGAGTATTCTTTTATTAATTGTTGCCATTTATTAAATTCTTTTTTACCACGATTAATTACTTTACTCTTATATAAAGCATACGCCTCTTGCGGGACTATAAATGGTTCATATTCCCAGTTAAGGTTTTGACGTAAAATCTGTGTATCATTAGCATTTAAGGGACTACCATGAATATCAGAAGTTCCTGCTTTTGGTGAACCTTGACCAATAATGGTTTTTATTTCAATTAAAGTTGGCTTTTCTTGACTAGATTTAGCCTTTTTAATCGCCTTATTAACGGCTTCTACATTATCGCCATCATTAACTAAAATATGTTGCCAATTCATTGATTCAAACTTCTTTTTAATATGATCAGAATTAGCTAAACTAGTAGCGCCATCTAATTGAATATCGTTAGAATCAAATAAAATAATTAATTTATTTAATTTTAAGTGTCCTGCTAAGGCAATCGCCTCTAAGGCTACCCCTTCTTGTAAATCTCCATCACCACATAATGCATACGTATAGTGATTAACAATATTAAAATCTGGCTTATTAAAGCGTTTTTCTAAATGAGACTCAGCTAATGCCATACCCACTGCATTAGCAATCCCCTGACCTAAAGGGCCAGTGGTTGCTTCAATACCGTCAGTATGACCATACTCAGGGTGTCCTGGGGTATTGCCTAATTGTCTAAATCTTTTTAAGTCTTCAATTGAAACCTTAAAACCTGATAAATGTAGTAATCCATATAACAACATTGAACCATGACCAGCTGATAAGATAAAGCGATCACGATTAAACCAATTAGGTTTTTTAGCATAAATATTTAAATGACGACTAAATAAGGCATGGGCCATTGGGGCTGCGCCTAAAACAATACCAGGGTGACCTGAGTTTGCTTGATTAATCGCATCCACTCCTAAAAAACGTAATGCATTAACTGCTAAATAATCTTTACTCATAAAATAATCCTATTTAAGCATCCGTATTAGTATCTTCTACAATTTCAGCATCTACCACTTCTGATTCTTCACCTGGTAGAGGGTCTAGATATGGGTTATGACCTAATGGTTCAATTTCTTCTACATCTTCATCAATGTTATCGGCTGGTTCATGATCATCGCTAGCAAAGAATTCTTCAATATAGGTTGCTTGATCATTTAATAATTGTTCAAATCTATCTTCACCTAAGAAGCCTTTAATTTGTTCAGATGCTTTCGCATTTTCTTCACTTACTAACGCTCTTAACTTTTTATTTTGACGACCACTAAATACTGACATAAAAATAAACGCTGGAATTAGTGGTATTAAAAAGCCCCAATTCCCTAAGGCATCTACTTGTAGTAAACCAAAAGCGGCTCCTAATGATACTGCTAAAACAGCACCAGTAATCCAAGTATATTGTCTTTGAGTTTTACCTTGTTCTAAATAAACTAACTCCATAAACTCTATTTGAATTTCATTCATCTTGTTAGCAAACAAATCTGCTCCTACTTTTTCATAATAGCCTTCTTCAACGAATAAACGGTAATCAAGACCATTACAAGTCCAAACATAAAATCTTTGGTTGCCTAATAATCTTTTAGCCAATGGATTTTGTTCGTAGTAATAAAATTCTATTTTGCGGTCAGCAAACTCTTCTACTCTAAACGGTTCACCAACAGCTGCGTTATATACTCTTGGGTGTATTTTTTTTCTCATTATTTATTTCTCCTTAAAGTTTTTTAATTTATTTAATACCAATTAACATACTATCTTGATGTTTAGTAATTGGTATCTTATCTAGTTTTAAGACAACTTCAAATGTTATACCACGTGTTACTCTAGTAAAAAATTTGCGAATGCCGATAATAATTGCTGATATAATCATTTAAGTTTTACCTTCCTTTATATTTTTCTTTATTTGTTCCTCTATTATACTATATTGTTAGCATAAATATGTGCTTTTTCATAAAAATAATCCCCATAAGGAGCCACCATCCACACAACAGTTAATTTAAGGCTGCTTCAATCAAGACCTGACCTGGTTCATTACTTATTATTGAATCGTGACTCTTTATCGGGATTATTTCAATTATTAACGTAGATTTTGAAAAAACTGCGTTAAGATTTTTGCACACTTATTATCAGGTGTGCTTATATATTTTACCTTATGATTGACATTAATGTCAAATAAATTCGTTAAAGATTCACAACAACCACCCTTTTGATCAACTGCTGCGTAATAAACTGCCTTAATTCGGGCTTGTATCATTGAACCTGCACACATACAACAAGGTTCTAAGGTTACATAAATCTCACAATCTTCTAATCGCCAAGTTTTTAATTTCTTAGCTGCCTTTTTCATTACATTAATTTCAGCATGTCCTAAAAAATCTTGATTTTTTTCGCGAGTATTGTAGGCTCTGGCAATAATCTTTTGATCTTTAACAATTACTGCCCCTACCGGTACTTCTCCTAATTCATAGGCTTTTTGGGCTTGTTGATAAGCCGCTTTCATGAACTTATTCATTTCTTAATTCATGGGCTTTACGAGTGCGTGGTTCATAACTTTCTGATGCTCCAACTACTACCACAGGATCATTAATTGAAACCGGAAAGCCATTAATTAATCTTTGTGTTCTAGTGGCAGGCTTACCAGTTTGAAGACAAATTGCTGAAAGTTTGGTGACATATTCAGCCACGGCTAATAAGTAAGGCATTGGGCCAAAAGGTTCACCCTTAAAGTCCATATCTAAACCACCAACAATTACTCTTAAACCACGATCAGCCAAGTCATTAGCAATCCTTACGATCCCAGAATCAAAAAATTGAGCCTCATCAATAACAATAGCATCCACCGTATCATCAATATATTCTAAAATTTCATAAGAGTGTTCAATCACATAAGTTGGTTCAGTTATTTTAGAATGGCTTACTAATAGTGGCTCTTCTGTATAACGGTTATCAATCTTGGGCTTAAAAACTATCACCTTCTTTTTGGCGTATTTTAAGCGAACAATTCTTCTAATTAATTCTTCTGTTTTACCTGCAAACATTGGTCCACAAACAACTTCAATAAAGCCATCATCACTAATATAATGCATAGTTTCCCTCCTTTATGAGTCGGCACTAATTATAACACAAATAATGCCTATCCTCATTTTTTTCGGCCAATGTTGAGTATATGTGTGTATTTTGACATATTCTTTATTTTTTGTGGGATTTCGTGTGTTTATGTGTGATTATTAATGATGGGCGGTGTAGAAATGTCAATGTTTTTTCATTATTTTTTTATTATTTTATTCTTTTATATGTTTTTAATTTGTTTAAGCGAAAAATGTTATTTTTTTTACATTATTTAACATAACGCAAAAAAAGACCTTTTATAACATAGCCTATTTTACACAAATATTTAGTTGTTTATTTCATTAAAGTATTGCTACATCATTGTATATAACTTGTTTTGTCATAATAGTTTTGTCAGCAAACACTAACAGTTCTTTTCTTTTTTCATTCGGTGTAATATATCTTTTACCTTTTTTATCGGTCAATCTAGAATGTGCGTGATATTCGTTATATTCATTCATATACTTCTGTAACCGTGCGTTAAGTTCTTCTACACTGTCAAACTCATTAAACACATAAAAGCCAGCACTTATTGTCCTATGGAAACGCTCCACCTTTCCATTGTGTCTCGGTGTATTAGGTTTTATCAAACCATGTGTTATTTGCTTATTATCCAATTTTTGCACGAACTTGTGGATCTCATTACTCTTAAAACGAGTAATTGGACTTCTAAACTCACTCCCATTATCTGTTTGTATTTTTTTTGGCACATATCCATAGTGGGCTATCAATCTATCAACAAAGTCAGCACTAGTTTCAGAACACTTAGTTTGATACGCATAAACAAACACTTCCCTAGTTGCTTCATCTATTGCTGTATATTGATATAAGCGTCCTTTTTCATTGAACTTTTTTAGAGCATTACCAATATGACATTTTTTTGGCACAAACTTAACATCAACCTGTATTTTTTCGCCAATATGTCGCGGAGTATCGTAATCTTTTAACACATATGGGTCATACTTTTTCACGCCTCTAAACTTTTTTGTGTAATTATAAAAGCCCCAAAAGGTTCTTTTATAACCACATCTTTGCTTCAAATAGCCATAGATTTGATTATATTGCCAATTAGGGTTATTTTCTATCGTTGTCTTAATTAGGGCTATTTCTTGCTCTGTATGCGAGTTTGGATGCGGAGTATGTGGTATTTGGCACTTATTTATCAAACCATCTTCACCACGTTCTTTATAGGCCTTTAACCACCGCCATAAAGTCCGCTCCGTTATATTGTGCTCATTGGCCAATATAAAAGCACCCTTAGCGGTTTTATCCCATTTTGCTAATATCTTTAACTTTGCCTTAGTTGTATATCTTTTCATCGTTTGTATTTTTTCACGATGCTTATTATTTTTTGGCCGTATTTGTCCGCTTTAATCTTACCAATACCCTTTATTTCTTTAATCTTTTCTAAAGTGTCTGGTCTTGATTGTGCTATTTCATCAATAACCGCATTTGAAAAAATATAACCAACATTCCACTGTTGCTTTTCTTCTTTGGCCAATTCTTTTCTCAATTTTTTTAACTCTGGTATTAATGGATCTGAAACAAACTTTATTCGTGACTCATTAAACCATTCCATTTCACATTGCCAAATCCCTTGTATAAACGAAATACAACTTTCAATTTCTGCCTTTTGCATTACAGATATACCATGCTCTTCTATTACTTTTTTAGCCTCATCAGAAATCTTACCCGTAGTAACAAGTCGCAAAGGCTCTGTAAGTTTATAACGTTCAGGAGCAATCAACATTTTACAAACATGGCTTAAAAGCACCGTTGAAGTTTTATAGTGTTTCATTTCAACACCAATTTTTTGAACTTCACCCCCTACTTGCTTTTCAACCAATATGTCAATACCACCATCAGAAGTTTTACCATCTCGTGTTCCAACATGTCTAACATCGTAACCTTTTAGTTTATAAAAATGCAGCATAAATAACTCAAACTTTTCCCCAGTTTGGTCATTATAATACGGATGATCAATTAAATCTTGAAACGAGTTTGGAAACTCAAAATCTATTTTTTCTTTCATTTTTTTCTAACTCCTTGTTTTTTTGTATGCTTCAATTATACATTTTTTTCACAGAATTAAAACAATAAAGAAAATACTTCAAATTACTTAAGTGTTGCTATAGTCAAGTAGCAACACGACACTAGCACGTGCGTGCAAGCATCGCACTATGCTTAGTGTCCCGCTAACCCGCTTTGAAGCACCTAAGCATTACCGTCCGCATACATTAAGCACACTAGGCTTTCGCTGATCCATACTGGCTTGATAAAAGGATAACCTATCATTTCGTAATACAAGTTCCAAGCATCACGGCATAACAAGCCTAACGCAAGCGTCAGGGCTTATACGTGATGTCATACGAGAACTTGCATTACAATAGGTTTGAACTCACAATAAGCCAGCAAAGGGCTTCCGCCTTTTGTCGGATAAATAAGGGCTAACCCCTAGGAGAATTAAAAATGAATTTAATAAAAATGAAGAGAAGTGATGCGTTACTGTTAATCAATAAAAATAGTTTGATTATTGAATACACTAGTAATCCTATCGCTAATTATTTAATGATTACAGAATGTAATAAACTATGTTTTTTTGATGTCGCCACTGAAAAAAAAGTGTATGTTGCAGATATTGTAGATGATGAAGTATTTACGATTATTTAGACAAAATAAAAAGGGTGTTATTGCCCCTTTTTTTCACAATCACTTAATACTGACATTATAGTATCAATATCAAAAAGCTCTACTAAATCATTAATTGCTTCCCCAACGCTTTCATCATCTATATCAATACCTTTGTCGCCTAACAATTTATACAGTTTATGCACTCTATCATATTGCTTTATAGCATTGTTTAATATGCTTTCAATTAGTCTTCTTATTTCAGTTGTCATTAGCGATGCTCCTTTTTCTAAATACTAGAAAGTAACAGTGATACTTTCTTGCGTGTTGTTGTTTCTTAGGTGGTCTAATAGGCCTACTTTTAGCCAACAATATAAATATATCTTTATAAATTAGTCCCATTTCTTTTGATAGATTAAATATATAATCTAACATAGAGTATGATTTACGACCATTAATAAAATCTTGGGTCTTAATTATCAGGAGTCCATTACCTTTAAGTACTCTGAGTATCTCTCTAAAGGAGTTCTCATAAAAATCTTTAAGTTGATCAACACTATCAAAGTAGTCGTATCTATCAGCAATAAACGAACTCTGGCCAGAGACTATAAAGGGGGGGTCAAATATTACACATTTAACTGATTTGTCTTTCAAATTGAGGTTTCTAACATCTCCTGGTAATACACTAGGAATTAAAGGTTTTATGTCAAACCTATACTTGGGCTTAGCGACTACATCATTTTTATAGAATGATCCTTTATTAAAACAAGGATCTAAATCTATAGGTTTAGAGTTGTTATATAGTCTTAATATATTATTTATGATTTCTTGTTGACTGTAGCTAATGCTTTTTACTATCTCGGGATCTATTTTCACTTTTTACTCCTTTTAGCCTTAACAACACGTGGTCTGTGTATAAAATTATACATTTCCCACAACGTTCTCAATCTTGCTTCATTACTCATTTTTTCAAAATAAGCATAATCATACCCTGGGTTACTCGGATCAAACACCTTTGGTATCTTTTCAACGTCAAAATCAACATCACCTACATCTTCTGTTATTTCTTTTTCAACAATACCTTTATTCTTTGAAACCAACCTTCTTATTTTTCTAACAGAACTATCAGGTGTTAATTCTTTGCTTCTAATAAGTTCATATAGTCTTTTAGTTTCAAGCGGCAATAAATAATACAGTTTCCATTTTGTGTATTCCTTAAAAGGTTTCATTAGTTGATTGTCTGCAAAATACTTGTCATAACAATTCAATATCCTAGACACTTCTGTCTTATCAAGTCCATATTCAGTCATTAATTCATAAAACTTATAACCACTTTTAGTGCTTGGCATTACATAAATAGGTTCTTTCATAAATCGCTCTCTTAAGGCATTTACAATCGTTACCAATTGCATAAAGTTTTCCATACTATCTACGGCCATAACAAACTCTTGTAAATCTGTTAATAATTCTTTAATATTACTTTTTGAGTTCAACATCTAAACCACCTTTACGATATCAGCGCCGAAAATGTCTATTGCTTTTTGCGTGATATCAGCATTAGTTTTTATCCACTTTACCGATTGATTATCTAACAATACTTGAACGTTTGTTATTCTATATAGTATCTGTCCGCTTTCTTTATGATAATATGGAACTTTATTTTCTTTCTTAAACTTTGCTTGCTTAAAATAAGCGTGATTAACAATATCGCTATTTTCAATATGTATCCCATCACCACTATAATCACTGCTCAAACACACTCTTTCAGTAACTACCTTTTTAAGATTACGACTAGCATAGAAACGCTTCTTATTCTTATCAGTAACATCACCTATGTTCTTTCCTACATACTTTTGAATATAATAGTTAGTCGCTTCTTTATTCTCAATCAAAGTAACCGTAGAGTAGCCATAAACGTATGACATTATATTATATATCGGTTGCCCCTTGTTAGTTTCTTTACCGCTATTAACAAACTCTAATTCGTGGGGACATACTCCGCCTAGCACCATATGAATATGATACGCACCAGTATTGCCTTCTTCACTCTTATCACCCTTGTGTCTTTCAGGAACAGCCACATAACGAGCGTTGGGACATCTTTTAGAGATAACACGCATAAACTTCCTATAAAACACTATCACTTCATCTAAGTCCATGCTATTTAAGATTCTAGGATCAAATGTCAATGTAACAAACCATTCAAACTCATTTAGCCTTAGTTTCTCGTGCAAACTGTTTCTTGTTCGTGCTCTACTTGAACGCTCCGTGTTCTTCACATCTGATAATTCAAGCGGTCGCATCATTAATAAATTGGTTTCTTTAGATAACCATAATTTAGACCAGTGCCAACCACGTTCTTCATTATATACTTGTTCAGTCCATGATCTTTTCTCAGATAGATTATTGGACTTTGTATAAAACGTAACTACCGTTTCATTTTTGAATTGCTTTTCTTTCAGCATTAAAGACCTACTATTACTAGCAGGCCTTATTTGCTCTTTTTCGTTAATAATTAGTCGTTCTTCCATTTTAATTAACTCCTATCGTTTTATTTAATTTACTTTGCTTAGTCCCTAAAGACTTTATAAACCTTAAAGGCGATAAACATAACAACTACTACTGCACCAGTCCCAGCCAGTATCCTCCAAACCAAACCAACAGAACGTTCTTCATAATTATCGTTACCTTGGTTGTTATTGTTATCGTTGTTACCTTGATTGTTATTGCTATTTTCGTTACCTTGATTGTTATTGCTATTGTTGTTACCTTGATTGTTATTGCTATTGTCGTTACCTTGATTGTTATTGCTATTGTCGTTACCTTGATTGTTATTGCTATTGTCGTTACCTTGATTGTTATTGCTATTGTTGTTACCTTGGTTATTATCACTACCACCTTGGTGGTTATTATAATTGCCAATAGCCCTTCCCGTTGCTTGTTCTATCGCACGGCGACAGATATTAATCGCTGGAACTACAGCACGTTCTTGATCATAATTTGTTTGATTAAATTCAAGCCAAGTGAAACCACCATTAACACCAACACTCCATACACGTTCTTCATTAGTTCTTAGCCACGCTCTACCATGTATGTCCTCTGATAACCACCTTCTTTGACCAGGAGTAATCAACCCCCAATCAATTTCTATTTCGCCCCTAGATGGAACCCACAACTTAGTGCCCAATGTTTCGTGACCAACTACATATTCTGAAATATCACGATGCATTGCATTAAGCACTACCCAATCAACATTCAAAGCTCCATATAAATGAGTGTCATAAAAAGGAGTAGCCCTTTGCCTAAGACCAACATTAGCCCTAGAAGTACGATATGAAGATGTTGCCCATAATGTAATTACATCAGCATTAACACGCACTATTCGCCACTGCAACCTACTCAACAACAATAATCTTTGCATCATTGCATCATGAACTGAACGCATTACAACATCATTAAACAGTCTAATTGTTTCATTTTGATTAATACCATTAGGATTATTAATCGTATCAATCATTCTATTAGCAACATTTACATCAATTTCATTTCTAGGGTTGAATAAAGAATTATAATTCCTTTCAAAGTCAGTGCTAGGCCTAGTTACAATAAGCGGGACACTTTCTGCTCTAACAAATCTCAATGTTACCGTTCTATTAAAATAATAATCGTGCATCCATTGTTGGCCACTTGTAACAATCACATTTACATTAGAACCACCTTGGGAAAATTGAACCCACACAATTACGTCATAACCTAGTCTTACATTCATTAAGGGAGCACCAGCAAAACCTAACACATAAAAATCTACTGTGTATTCCAATCTTATTTCATATGCATCAACTGAACCTTCAAGTTGCTTTTCGTCTATTAAAGAAGCATCTTCTTCAAAAGCCCTAGCAATATCAAAGCCAGTCGGATTTAACAGTATATCAAAAATAGCCACATTTTCATGTATTGGAAAATCTAACTGATTATACCCATCTATAGTCAAACTACGCACATTCAACCAGCGTTCCCCAACAGAATTACCATAAATGGGAGCAACAATAATACCTATAATTATCATTAATATTTTTATAATTATTATCTTTTTCATAATTAATCCCAATAACGGTATCTATATGCCATCTGACTTACTGCTTCCCTTCGTTCTTCTATAGTGGGCAACTTTAGACACATATCATACATTCTTCGCCACTCTTTTTCCGACACTTTACGTTCAACGTGTTCCTCACCAGTCACTAGATCATAAAAGCCGACTTGACCTTTATTATACATAAGTTTAGACAACTCTTCCCTTACCTTGGCAGAGATAGGATCTTCCTTTCTTTTATTCCAAAAGTTTGCATCTTTAGCACTATATTTCCCTTTTAAGTTCTTATACTTGGTTGGCTTAGGTGCATCACGTTTCCATCTACCAGTTTGGCGGTGACGTTCTTTAGATAAATCACTTAGAGTTTTATGTATTTTCATAGATTTAGAATTTTTATGGCCACTAGCCATTGTTGTAGAATATGAACCACCAATACTTGTTTTATTCTTCACATTATAATCTTTTGGCGAACCATGAACTCCTTTCATTTGCTTCATTTGATCAACATGTGCCACTATAACAGGATCATAATTCGGCTTGCCATTAGTCCAAACATAAGGCTTACCGTTTTTATCTAAATAAACTTTATTCCCTGGGTTATTTTTCATTTTTCTTTTCATATAAATACCTTCCTTTATCTTCTACGCTTTTTATTCTTAGAACCAAATACTTTCCCTAAAAAGCCAAACAATAACATTAATACCGCAATCGCTCCTATACCAGCAAAACCTAGAAGTATTAAATCTCTTGTTGAGAACTCACGCTCATCACCTTCGCAATCGTAATAATCACAATCATAGTCGTCACACGTTCCCGTATCAACTTCTTGGTCGCATTCTTCAAAGCCAGCAAAAACAAATATCAAATCAAACAAGTCCATCTCTAACGATAATATTTTTGTTTCAACTTCCGCATCAACTAAATGCAAGTCAGCATGACCGTCCATTCCAAACATTTGAACCACCAATCTCATACCAGCACCAACAGTTAGTAAATATTCTTTTTGAAACTCGTGACTTCCCGAACGATAATCACCAAATATATAAATCTCTACATCACCATAAAAATCTATATTATAATACCAAGGTTCATTCATATCTGCATTACGGATTTGGTCGGTAGCACTACCGTGTAACCCCACAATATCATAACTTACCCAATAATTAACAACCGTTCCATCAGTGTTAGACCATACCCTTTCATTACGTTCAATTTCAGCACCATATCTAAAAGAATCTAAGCCTTCGTCACTAATGAATAGATTAAAAACATTTGACCCTTCTACTACCGTTATATATTGATATTGAGTATGACCAGCATGTTGATATCTTAAACCGAAATCAACGCTTAACCATTTATTTGATTGAATTGCTTGCTCTAAACTGTCAATAGAGATATTAATTGCCGGTCTAACTGAATGTTCTTGGTGTGCTCCAATATTATTAATATTACCATTATCTCTAACACCACTTACGTTAGTATTAGTAGTTGTCGCTAACCACGCATCACGACTAAAATTATTACGATCAAATACCCTTAAAGCATTAGTATTCATTCCCCATTCATTTTCTAAAACTAATCTACTAGGAACAAATATATAGTCATTTAAACCACTTAAAACAATATGTTCCCCAACATTTAGATATCCACTAAATAATTCCCAATCAGTATTCATATTTTGTCTTAAAATTGAGGCTTCATAATCTACTGGTGTTTGTCCCCAAATTGAGTTACGATATGGTTGTGTTGCGTAAAAGGTTAAAGCATCCTCACTAACCATTACTAAACGCCACGTTAATCGCGATAAACTATTTACATTCTGATTTACACTTCCAATTATTGGAAACAAGTTAATTTCTATAACATCATTAGAGTTATTATTCACTTCATTCATAATTGCAGAAGCCATACGAGCATTTACTGCTCCATCTTGATTAAACAATGAATTAACTTCTACGCTTGCATAAACACCGTTAAAAGCATTAATACCCACTAATGTTATCAGCATTGTTATCAAAATTATTACTTTTTTCATTTTCTTTTCTCACTTTCCTTATTTTTGTTGTATAATATAGACATATTCAAGACCACCTTGCAGTGGGAAACGCGTATCACACTTAATGTGTGGTACTTTTTTTTTTACTTCAAAAACTTACCTATAAAAAATCTATGTCTCTTTTTTATTTTGTGCTTAGTCGGTTTAATGTCTTTAATATTACGATTTAATTTAGGATTACTAGATACAGCAGACCAACGTGGCAAAGTTGAATGTGATTTAGGTATTGGATAAATATAACCTTTCCTAACTTTATTCAAACGCTTAGTATTCCACTTACCACTTAAATATTCCAAAGAAGTAATAACATTTACATCAACTTTATTACCCTTAACTTCACGAACATAAACATAATGACCACCCGTTTTATTAATACCTAAATCTTTATTAGTCATATAACCAATTTGTCCTACTTTTATTCTCATTCTTCACGATCCCCCTTGTATTTTGTGATCTCATCTATAAAATAACTGTTTTGTGTCATTAATTCAGTTTCACTCGCTTTAACTGTTGAATATTCGGGAACATCATTTAATCCTAATTTAACCTTATTTAAGCGTTGTGCGAATATATCTGCATAAGCATCGGTTGAAAACCTTTGTGAGTATATTTTCTTTGTAGAAAGATAATAAGGTGTTTCTTTAACAATCTCACCAGTCGCTGGATCTTCTACCGCTAAATACCTAATATGATACCCAAAACGGTTATATACTCTTGAATAATACCTATACATTCCAGCACCCATTTTTTTAAGAATAAACATCAGCAATGTATTATCGCCCCTAGCAAAACGGTATTCGTCATATGTCCCTTCAAAACGCGGGAATATAAACGATAATAATAACTCGGCCATAAAAAATAATGGCATCGCTAATCTAGTTTCACTCTTATCACGAATGTGGATAATCTCGCATAGATCCCGAGCATCTTGTCCTAAACTTTCAGGTCTTTGTTCGTCCATTAAAACTCTAACAAACGGAAACCCCATAATTGTGCTCCTGTGTCTGATTAACTTCAATGTTTCGTTAAACTTATCATTTAACTGTGTTGCTTTGTTAGTTAAGGCAACCAACTCAGCACGTTTTAATTCAGGATCTTGTTTTGCCTTTTCTAATTGACCGATAGTTTCCTTTAAGTTCCTAATAGTATCTTTAATTTCTTGCGACTTAAATTGGTTACCACGTTCTTTTCCTACTTCGGTCATTACAATAACCCCAAACTCTAACACTTTGGAATACTCATTATTTTTACGTAGTTTTTTACCAAGCCTTAGCATGTCTTGGTCTAAGATATGCGAGTAACGTGATAAGTGTTCAATGTTCTTTGCTTCTTTGTTAAAAAAGTCTAAGTCCCATTGTGGAAAGTTTCCTTGATACGCACATCTAAAATCTGTTCTAATAGAATAGTTAGACAAAATAAGACTACTTTGAACAGTATAAATGAAATACAATTTTGCATAATCTTTTAACACATCATCTAATTTGACTTGTGTTTTTTTATCGTCATATAAAACTCCATATTTTTCATAATCATAAGCCCAAAATGGTTCAAGATAATGTATAGCCGTCGTATATGATACTCCACGTTGTATCAATTTATTAAAAGTTGGTTTTCGCCTTTGTGGTTTTAATTCAATCGCATGAAAACCTATATTTATTAAACGTTTTAGCCAATTTTCCACAGACGCTAAATTACATACAGTTCCATCATTAATACCTTGTTTTAATTGATTTTCAAGATTTATTCACGGAAAATGTGGAAACATCATGTCGCACTCAAGCATCAATTCTTTTGCCTTAGTCCTAAAAATAGTTTCAATAGACAATGCCATATCAGTAACCAAAGTAGTCTTTCCTTTCCCCATAGTCCCAACTAACATTCCACAAATTGATCTTTCATTAACAAAACCTTTATTCATTGCTTCCATATGTCTTAAATTATTCATTGCTACTTTTTTACGCCAACGATCAATCATAACTAACAACAATACAACCCATACCCAAATCGGTATAATTCTTATTGCTGGCAAGGCCAACACCACTGTATTAAACACAAAATAATAAAGGGCTACAAAATCAAATGAAATAAAGAAATATAAAACAATCGCCATTACACCAAACATAATCGCTATTATATTAAAATTAAATATCCATATCAGTTTCCACAGCGTAATAAAGCGGCTATGTTTCAAATAATCAACATACTGTTTCACAAAATCAGAAATAGGCACATAACTCTTATCACTTATCGTCTTAAACACTTTAAGCGGTTTAGTATCTTCATTATATTTATTATTATGCTTCCTAAATGTTCCACTCAGATACTTTCTCATTAATATCCAAAACAATATAATAAATGGTAAGATCCTTAATATAAACATTAACCAATCACCCATCATATATAAATAAGCGTTAAAATTATCAGCAGTCCATAAAGCATTCCACCACTGTCCTAAGTTTGCTACAAACTCACCGCCACTATTTGGCAAATAACCTATGTCAATATTAGGCGGGTTAATTGGACTTTCTTGTGGTAGCCTTAATAAAAAAACGAACGAAAAATACATAATTACCGCATTATAAAACTCAACAGCACTATTAGCCAACGACCTAAATGCGGGGAAAAATAGCGTAAAAGTCAATGCTAGCATTCCCGATGTTATTAAGATTGATAAGTAAAAATATATTCTTCGTCGTTTCATTTTAACTCCTTATTTGTCCCCACGTAAAGATTAAATACCCTACAATAAACAGAGCAAATATTAACAAAAATAGTTTTAATAAATTATAAATAGTTTTTTTAGCCATATCTATCGCCCTTAATTGGATATGTTCTTTCCAATTCACGTCGCTTTGTATTTTGAACTTTTCTAATTATCGCCATAATTATCTTTAATGGCAAAATAACTATCATAAGCGATAAACGTATTACCAATGCAATAATGACAAACATTAACATTAAAATCGTTAGCATACATTGTTACCTACCACGATTATCGTGATAATATGAGTCATAGTAATTATTTGGTCGTTTCTTTTTGGGAGAACCAATTAAAAATACAATCTTTAACATAAATGCGATAAACGGCATTATAAACACCAATAACACAACTGCAACAAATATCAAGAATATCTGCCTAATTCCAAACCCAGCAGTATCACCATTAAACAACCTATTTATACCATCTACAAATCCTTGCCAAGTATTTAGATTGCGTGAGTCACTATGTTCCATTGTAATGCCACTTGTGCTCTGACCATTTAACAATCTGAAATCAGGAGCCGAATAAGTTCCATGATTAACAACCGGCACATTGAAATGCCCAAATGGGGTAATTATAATGTGCATATGGAAATCTACTCGCTCCCATAGCAAATCATAAACAGTCATTGACTCTAACAATACACCTAAATGTATTCTTTGTTGCTCTGCAACCCCACGTGCATTTACAGTAACAATATCCCCTTCTCTAAACACGATCGGTAACCCCGACTGTTCATTAAAGAGAGCCCAACCAAACCGATCCACTAACTGATTAGAGTATGGATTAACACGTATTTCGTGCCCATCATCCGTTATAACCCATTCACCAGTTGCTTCACATCTAATTCTCGCCCAAGGATGTTCTGTTGCGTGAGTAATAAGGTGCATTAACTCACTAATTCTTAAATCATACATCATTAATTTGGCACATATAAAGTTTCTATAATTTACTTCCATAACAGTAAATGTTATAGGTGCAAATAGCCACCATCTTGAAGGCGGAGTAGCAAGTGATAACCTTGAATTACATATAACATTACCATTCAAGTCATGTGCCACTAAATTGTATTGGCCAAAAACCCACCAACCACTACGGTATGTTTCTAACATTACATAAATCATTCTTTCATTGCCCCTAAGGTCTCTAAAATTGACTAAATGTAATCGGTCATCTACATTAATCGCTCTAGTGTATCTTCCACCGTCACGCAAATAATGTCGTTGCAATCTACTACCCAAAGCAATCGTTAAGGCTCTATTAGCACCATCAACGAACTCTTGTGTTTCAGGATTATAGTGAATAACTGTTGATCCCGAAATATCATTCGGATCATTGTGTGTAACTATTGATGCCCTACCACGCCTATCTTGTGTGACTACTACCCCAGCACCCTCTAACGAGAATAATCTATAACCTTCGCCAGTATGAACCGCTTGTTCTTCTGTCTGTGTCATATTAGGGAAATACACATCACTCATTAAAGCATGTATCGGATTAGTCAATTCATTAAAGCGGGCATTAATCATTTCCACATCAATACTACGACTGTTTTCCCTAAATGACCTATATTCAGCACTCATTACAGAACTTACCGCACTTATTAACAACATCAACATTGTTAAAGATAATAAACAGATAAAAAACAATTTTATCTTTTTCATATAAATTACCTTCCTTTATCTTCTACGATTTTCTTTCTTAGAACCCATTACTGATCCAATAAAACTAATTGCTCCTACTAATAGTATAAAACCACCTATTGACCCTAAAACAATCCACAATAAATCAATATCATTATCATTTGTATCAGTGTCTTCGTCATTGTCATTGTAGTTTCCTACATAACCAACTTCCACAGCACTTTCTAAACTCTCAAGAGAGATATGTAATGCTGGTCTTACTCCTAATTCATCTGTCATTGCGTGACCATGCGAATAGCCAGCAGTATCAACTGTTAATGCATGTGTATCATTTAAGAAACCCCTTGCCCACCAAAGTTGGTTTGCACCTAAATGTGAGTTGAAATGCCAAATTACATTATTTGCTTCAAAACACGGTATCCAAATACGATCATTTGCGTTCGCACCATTTGCAGAACCGCCATAACGATTAACATGATCATTTACACGCGGTATAGCACTTGCTAAAACATTCCAGTCGCCCACTAAATTATGTCTCAATGTACTTGTCCCATATGTTATATTAGGTTCTAAATCAACATTAAAGTATGAAGAACGATATGGTTGTGTAGCAAACATAGTTACATTATCACCATCAACATCAACAATACGCCACTGCGACTGTGATAATTCACGTGCATAATTAGTCGCAACAGTAGGAAATAATCGGAAAGGTGTTTCACGATCAATTACATTATCTTCATTAGACAAATCACCTATTGCGTCCAATATTTGTTGTGCTCTTAAAGCACTTAATTCACCTGTAGTTTGAAACAATGAACCACGTGTTGTAAAAACGACATCATTATTAGCATATACAGTATTGTTTGCAAATGGCATCGCTAAAATAGTTAGACCTAATGCCATAAGCAACATTTTTGTTATTCTTTTCATTTTTTTATTACTCACTTTCTTTTTATATTAAATCAGAGAAGGAAAAAACAATTATTAAAAAACTACCTTCTCTGAGTTAATATTTTAATGCCAGCACCACCGAACGACGATATGAATGATGCTGGCACTAAATCTAAAAGGTTTTACCTATTAGAAACTTATTTTGAGTTTTCTTCAACCGACCAAACAATACTGTGATCAGATGCTAACATAATACGAGTTGCTCTTGTTGTAACTCCATACACGATATGATCAATATTAACTTTTTCATTCGGTTTGAACTTTAATGCTATGATCTCATCATCTACTCTGATAGTTCCAATAATACGTTCTTCATGATATCCGAACGTTTTATCTTTTTTTCCAGCAATATACCCAATTTTGTAATGTGGTGGTAAGCCCTTGATTGTCTCACCTTTTTGGTTTTGCCAATCATTGCCCCTTGGAGTAAATTGAACAAACAATACTTCCCCTTCACTTATGAATGATTGATTTGGTAATCTGTTATTAATAGCCATTTTATGTTTTCCTTTCGCGATATGGTAAGCACATATCTTTTCTTATTTTTTATTTAACTTACTGTTTGGCTCAAAGTTGTGACGTCACAACTTTCTTCACTCCTATTGTTCCAAAGAAAAAAGGACTGAATTATCAGTCCCCTTAAGGTCGTCGTAATTTATCAAAAAGAGTACTGATAAATCAATTATAGTACAACAGCGGATACCGAAAAAGGTAAGGTCAGCAGAATCAGCACCACGAGAGCCATTAGTCCAGACACCCGCGACGGGATGGCCAGTAGAATTACCAGCAGAGCGTAACCAATATGCTCTTCCGGCAGTTGGGGTACCGCCACCATCATCCCTTAATGCCAGTCGGCTAGCATTAGTGTGATTATGATTAATTGAATTGATGGTAAAGCGGTTTAGTTCTGATAAAAGGAAGTGTAGTCAATTGACTACTACTTCATAATATTGGGCGGAATCCGCGAATGGTAGAGGTAGCATTAATAGAAGTAGGAACGCCATCAGAAAAGATAGTCGTGATGTTATTGATAACAGAAAAACCAGCAGAACGAAACCAGTAAGTTGGAGTATCGACACCATCGTCTCTTAATGATCGTCGCCCTTCATTACTATGGGGATGATTAACTGAATTAATGGTAAAGCGGTTTAGTTCT
>Ga0209755_10001434_pt1 | contig 37114 bp, 22 predicted proteins | sample TergutCo191P1_FD_187301 | JGI IMG/M metagenome (GOLD analysis project Ga0209755, IMG submission 187301) | Cornitermes sp. P1 segment gut microbial communities from Petit-Saut dam, French Guiana - Co191P1 (SPAdes) (version 2) | ecosystem: Host-associated > Arthropoda: Insects > Digestive system... | reverse complement strand
GACAAGTATCTGTCTGACACCGAATCTGCGGGCTTGCTTGACTGGGCGGCGGAGTTGGGCAGGCTGAACAAGGCGTTCGACGCGCTGATAAAGGAGCGCGACGCCGAGACAGCGGAGGGCAAGCAGGGGTTCACGCTAAAGGCGGTGCGCGCGGAGCTCGACGGTATTTACGATGATATAGTGGATATAGGCGAGGCGCACATCTTGCTGTCTACAGACAGCGCAGCCGCGTTTAAGGCGCTTGCGGACGCATTTAATCCGGTGGTAGACCGCTACATAAAGCTACTAAATTCCCGCCGAGGCCGCCGCGGCGCGGGTGGTGGGGACGAGGAGGATGGTGAGGGCGAGGACGGCGGGGACGGCGGCGAAAATTTATAGGTGGTTGTGAAAATCCAATCATCGCGGGCGGGCGCTCAGGCCCGCCCCTACGGCGGCTATTGCACAGTATGGGCGGCCGTCCGTTTTTGGCATTACGTCAGGGCAAACGCCTTTTTGGCTTCCTCTAAGGAGTGCCCGCTTTCGAGGAATTCGATGACGTTGCGACTTCCCTTCCGCTCGCCCTCCTGCCACCCCTCTTGGCGTCCTTCCTTCTGTAAGAATTCAAAGTTCCCCAGCCATTATCAGCGTTGCGGCACGGCAAACTTTTTTTCCGCTTCTTCGAGAGTATGCCCGTTCCGGAGGAATTCGAGGATATTACGCCTTTCCTCTAATCTTCCCTCCTGCCATCCCTCCTGCTTAAAGGCATCGGAAACCCCGCTTGCAATGGCTATACGCCTGGCCATAGTTTGCATATCGTCCATATATCCCTCCCTTAATAGGAATTTCAAATTTTCGTTATATACCGTCGTTAACCACGGGGTCAGGTGCATCCAATGCTCCTCACCCATGTTATTAAGTTCCACTAATCTCTGCGCCCCCGCGTGACCGATGTCGCCGTTCAGGTCTTTGAGTAGGAACTCGCTGTCGGGAAGCTCGGAGCTTACCACCACCTGCACCGCCAGCGACTTTTCGGGAACAGTACCTTTACTATTAATATAATATATCCCCGGCTCTTTTTGCAATACCCTGTAATCTAAATCTTTTTCAAGGGTTTCGAACAACTTTTTCGGCTTTTTGAAGCAAACGATGGTTGCGCTTATGTCGGTTTGGCTGACTTCCTCTTGCGAGGCGTAGAGGCAGGCGTAGCCGAGAACCTTGTTAAATACGTTGATGGACGGCGTGGCATCGACAGGGCTCTTATATTCCAAGATGTTGTGGCCGCGAAAGATACGTGCCCAGCACCGGTCTATTTTGAGGCCCGGCTTCTTTTTGATGATGAGTATGTCTATCCGCAGCGACTGCTTGGACAGGTGCTGTTCCTCTATGAGCGTGAGCCCGTCATCCTTCTGGTACTCCCGGAGGTAGTGTCCAAAGGCGATGAACGCCGCCGGGTGGAACGGCGTGGGCGGTTTGCGCTTCGGCTTTTGGGCCTTGGCCTCGGCGGTATTAACGGCTTTTTTGGGCATGGCAGCTGCACTTTCCGCGATAATGCTATCGCACGGTCGTATTGTGACATTTTTGGTAAAACGGAAAAGTGTAGAGATTCGCCGTCAGCGGTTATCGCAAACCGTGAAGGCCGGAGTTGCTCCCCGCAAAATTGGGGGCCGCCGTTTTCAACCGTGAGATTCGCCGTCATTAATTGTGACGGCCGGAGTCGCGCGCCCGATATTCCTTTAGGCGCGCTGCCGTGCTACGGATACAAAATAATAATTTATTAAAGTCAAAATCAAATTTTTTGAATTATTTTTATGGGTGCGGTAAATGTAAATTTATTGGTGTATTGCCGTTGATTGTCTGAACCATGATTTACCTGATTAAAGGATTTCCTTGATTAAAAATCAACGTCAAACCCCGGATTATTGGTGATTTTGACGTTTAATCATGTTAATCCTTTAATCAGGTAAATCAAGGTTCAGACAAAAAAGGCGGGATGTGCGCCAAAAGGCAATTTTCAACGATAATACCCGTAGGGGCGACCGTCCCCGGTCGCCCGCCAACGCACGGATTGCGGTATACGTCAAATCAAACGCAATATCGCAATTCCGGCGGGCGATCGAGGACGATCGCCCCTACAAAATCGTTTTGTTCCCGTCAAAACCGTATATCCATTACAACAATAAACCACAATATCGCAATTCCGGCACGGGCGATCGGGGACGATCGCCCCTACAAAATCGTTTTATTCCCGTCGAAACCGTATATCCATCTCACCGCTAAACCACAATTTTCACCCCCCATAAGCGTAATCCTTCCAGAAGGGGATACCATGTCTATGAAAGAAAAAATAAAGCCGTTATACCTGCAAATTCTGTTCACCATACTCGCGTTCACGGCGATGGTTGTTTTGAGCTACACTTTTAACAGCCGCACCGTCCGCGAGAACCTCTCCCGCAACGCGGAGAGCGTGCTCGCGTTTACCCAGCAGCGGATTGAGTCGGAGCTCATTGCCTCGCGGATACTTCTGGGCAGTGTTTTGCAGACGGTGCGGCAGATAACGGCAGACGGCAGCGCCTCTGACCTGCAGGACTATATTAATGTAATAAGCTGGTATATAATATCGGGCGAATCGGGGCTGAAGAACATCAACGGCGTGTACGGCCATTTCGAGGCGGACGGCGGCGGGGAGGCGCGTTTTATCTACAGCGAGAACATAGACTGGATCCCGCCTGACAATTTTTCGCTTGCCGGGTTCCCGTGGTACGATGATGCGGTAAAGGCCGGGGGCGATATTGTTGAGAGCGAGCCTTATGTAGATTATATGACGGACAAGTACATCATCACATACGCGGGCGCGGTTCACGGCAAGGATGGGAAGCGGATAGGGATAGTGTGCATTGACGTGTCGTTAGACAGGATAGGTGAGATAGTAGGGAACGCGGCGCTTGGCGAGGGCGGGTACGGCGCGCTCGCCGCGCGGGATCTGACCATATTTGCACACGCGAACCACGGCTTTGTAGGGAAGCGGATGTACGAGCATGAACTCCCGCTGTCGCAGTACGCAAACGATATCTCGCAGGGCAATGAGCTTTACGAGCGGCCTATGAAAAGCTGGAACGGGGATAAGGTTATCGTCTTTTCGCGCATCCTGCACAATGGATGGCATCTGGTTCTTATGTCGCCCAAAGACAAGTATTATATTGGCACGAGGCAAATGCTGGCGATACTGATATTATTGGGCTCGGTGCTGGCGTCTACGCTTATAATGGTGTTGATACGTATTGACATGGCGGTAATAAAGGCCGACGAGGAGAGCCGGCAGAAGAGCGCGTTTCTGGCTAATATGAGCCATGAGATACGCACCCCCATGAATGCCATTATCGGGATGACCTCTGTGGGGAAGACCGCCGTTGACCTGGCGCGCAAGGATTACTGCCTCGACAAGATAGAGAACGCGTCGCAGCATCTTCTGGGGGTTATTAATGATATACTGGATATGTCTAAGATAGAGGCTAATATGTTTGAGCTGGCCTGCGAGGATTTCTGTTTTGAGAAGATGCTCCAGCGCGTAGTTGGCATTGTGGGGTTTAGGGCCGATGAGAAGGGGCAAAAGGTGGGTGTGTACATGGACAAGGCGATACCGCGCGTACTCCTTGGCGACGAGCAGAGGCTGGCGCAGGTGATTGCCAATTTGCTCGGCAACGCGGTGAAGTTTACGCCGAATGGCGGTAAGGTTTGGGTAGACGCGGCCTTTGCGGGCTTGGAGGACGGCGTGTATACGATACGGGTTACGGTAGGGGACAGCGGGATTGGCATTAGCGCAGATCAGCAGGCGGGGCTGTTCCGCGCGTTTGCGCAGGCCGACACGGGCACTGCGCGCAAGTACGGGGGGACTGGGCTGGGCCTCGCTATTTCGAAGAGCATCGTGGAGATGATGGGCGGGAGCATCGAGCTTGAGTCCGAGGTTGGCAAGGGGTCTTCATTCTCGTTTACGTTTAAGGCAAAGCGGGGAGTCACTGTGGGCGAGGGGGTTGCGGAGGGCGGCGTTTCTGTGGCGGATGGGATTTTCAAGGGGCGCAGGGTTTTGCTCGCGGAGGACGTAGACGTCAACCGCGAGATAATAGCATCGCTTGTAGAGCCCACGCTGCTGGAGGTGGACTGCGCGGCGAACGGCCGCGAGGCGGTCGCGAAGTTTGAGAGGGCGCCGGACAGATACGACATGATACTTATGGACGTGCAGATGCCGGAGATGGACGGCTACGAGGCTACCCGCAGGATCAGGGAGTCGGGGCACGCGAAGGGCAAGACGGTACCCATTATTGCCATGACGGCAAATGTTTTCAGGGAGGACGTGGATAAATGCCTTGAGTCCGGGATGGACGGCCACATCGGCAAGCCGGTACACATAGACGAGTTCTTCGGCGTGCTGCTCAAGTACCTTGCGGCGGCCTTACCGTAAACCCGGCGGCAAAACACAGGTCGTATACACGTTCGTCTTTTCGCGGTGACAACAACAAATTACCATTTATCACCGGAAATTACAAATCACCCCGCCGTACCCTGGCATTCCGCCAATATTCCCAATAGCCGCTCGTCAAGGAATTCCAGCGCGCGTTTGCGGATATCATCCGGTATTCCGTACCTCGCCTCGGCTATCCCTCCGGTGATGGCGGCCATTGTGTCGGAATCGCCTCCCAGCGAGATTGCGTTTCTGACGGCGCTTTCGAACGAGGTTGATTCTAAGAATGCCGTGATGGCCTGCGGTACGGTGTTTTGGCAGCTTGCGTCGAACTTGTATGAGTCGCGGATGCTGTCGAGGGTGAAGTTCATGGGGTAGTAGTTTGTGTTTACGTATTCGCGTATCTCGGCGTTGCTTTTGCCGGTTTTGGCGAGGAAGACGCAGGCCGCGGTCGCCTCCGCGCCCTTGAGGCCCTCGAGGTGGCTGTGCGTTACCTCGGTGACCTTGAGCGAGTAGAGTTTGGCGGCCTCGATGGTGCTTGCCGCGAAGCCGCAGGGCGAGACGCGCATCGCCGCGCCGTTGCCGTAGCTGCCGTAGGGGCCCATCGTGTCGGAGAAGACCCACTTGGAGAATATCTGGCCGAAACCGCACATCGGGTACAGCCGCCCTATCTCGCGCATGAATTTGGCCGCGAGGGAGTTGAGCAATGTATGGTCCCCGCGCGATTCGAGCAGAGCCTTGGCTACCGCGAGCGTCATGACGGTGTCGTCTGTAAACTCGCAGCCGGTGGCGAAGAGCTCGAAGTTTTTGGCCTTCACGTTCGAGAACTCGAAGCGCGAGCCGGCGATATCCCCAATAATTGCTCCCAGCATATAACCCCTTCAACCGGTTGATGTTTTGAGTTTTGGCGATTGACGGTACTATTATAGATTACACAATTAAAGATTATACCTGCGCCATCCGGCGCCATCACGGCTGTCGTGCATTTGCCGGGTGGTGTGGGTATAATCTTTAATCGCGTCTTCAATAATTAATATAGTATAATATAACGTGCGGCGCGGATTTTTTTGCAAAAATATCACTCCCCGGCCTTGAAGTTGTATACCGGCCTGATCTTCGTGACGATCTGTGCGGTGCCGCCGATATTGCGCTCTATCGACTCCATGCTCTTGTAGGCCATTGGCGCCTCGTCGAGCGTGCTCTTGCCTACCGAGGTTGTGAAGATGCCCTCCATCTGCCGCGCGTACTCTTCCATGGAGAGCGTTCTAAGCGCCGCGCCGCGGCTCATCAAGCGGCCGGCGCCGTGCGGGGCAGACTGGTTCCAGTCGCCGTTCCCCTTGCCAACGCATATCAGGCTGCCGTCGCGCATGTTAATCGGGATCAGCAGCTTTTCCCCGGCCTTTGCCGATACCGCCCCCTTGCGCAGGATCATGCTGTCGGTGTCTATGTAGTTGTGGATGGTCGTGAACTCGCTCTTCTTAGTAAGCCCCATCTGCGTTATGATTACGTCTACCATTGCCTTGCGGTTGAACGACGCGAACTTCTGGATGAGCTTCATGTCGTGGATGTAGTTGTCGAACATTTTGCCTGTGAGGTAGGTAAGGTCTTTGGGGACCTCCGTGCCGGCCAGCTGCCTGGCGGCTTCGTTTTGGTAGTGCTCCGCGACCTCCTTGCCGATGTGGCGGCTGCCGGAGTGAACGACGAGGAAGAGGGTGCCGTCGTCTGCGCGGTCGATCTCGATAAAGTGGTTCCCGCCGCCGAGCGTGCCGAGGCTTTTGCGCGCGCGGTTGATGCCCACGTGCACAAGGCACTGCAGCCGCGAGAGGTCTACCTCGGCGTTGAGCGGGTGGTTCTCGCGGCGGACCCCGCGCCCCGATGGGATGTGCCGCCGGATTGCGCCGTCGAGCGCCTTGAAGTCGATTTCGCGCTCGGCAAGCTCGACCGTCTCCATCCCGCACCCTATGTCTACGCCCACCATCCCCGGCACGATCTTGTCGGTGATGGTCATGGTGGTACCGATGGTGCACCCCATGCCGGCGTGGACGTCCGGCATTATCCGTATCTTGCAGTCCGCGAACTCTTCGCGGTCGCAGACGGCCCTGATTTGGTCTTCCGCCGACTTTTCGAGCTCGTCGCAGTAGCACTTGGCGGTGTTGCGCGAACCGGTGATTTCGATCATATCCGTACCCCTTTACTGTTAGAGACGAGCGGCCGGCAGCAACCGGATAAAACCCTGTATATACAGAATGCCGGACGCGATTTAGCTAACTTCGCTCTTGGCATGAACATACCGGCTGTACATCTCGTCGTTGATCTCATCAATCTGCTTTGCCGCGTTGATCCCCGTAACGCCTGTGAACGCGGCGAGCACGGCCATAGAAATGAGCCCGGCGATTACCACACTTATTAGCGTATCGGCGCCGGCGGCATTGTCAGCCGCCAAAAACGGCCTCTTCCGATAATATACATCCGTACGCAGCCATATTGCAAACCAGGCCGGATATTTTGGATCTTGATGGCGCATCGGCATTGGTACAAAATATGTTTCGGCCCACAATAGAGGCCGTGTGCTTTCTTTAGATTTTGATAATATGAAAGATTATTGCGTAGACGTATCTCCGTACATAGGGGCCGCACGCTATCCGTCAGAAATTGACATAACAGAATACGATATGAAAAAGGCATTAAAAGACGCCGCACAGATACTGGAATTCACAAAATCAAAACGGAAAGAGATGGGTTACGAGTACCTGCCGGAACAGGACGCGCCGCAATAAGCCAACTGTACCCCAGTCACCCCAACAGCGCCGGATCCGCGGAACGCAGACGGGACGGGTAAATTGGAATTTATCGTTGTGTTTATGGACATTTACGGTTGTTGTTTAATATACACCTGTAGGGGCGACCGTCCCCGGTCGCCCGCAACGCATGGATTGCGTTATACGTTGAAATCAAACGCAATATCGTAATTCCCCAATTTACCCCCATCACCCCTCCCGGTAATCCTGCGCGTGAAAGAATTTCCCGCAGGTATCGTCGTCTAAAAGGACGGGGACCAGCGCGCCGGGAATTACGGATTCTACGGAGTTCGGCGCGTTGGGGCCGCCGAGGTCGGTCCGCAGCCAGCCGGGGTCCATCAGGTTCATCAGTACGCCCGTGCCTTTCAGTTTCGGCGTCATGTCGTATACGTATTTGTCAAGCGCAGCCTTCGACGCCGCGTAGGGCATCAGCTGCGGCTCGTCCTTTATGCCCGACGTTACGTTGATTACGCGCCCGAACCCGCGTTTTATCATGCTTGGGATTATGAGGTTGCAGAGGGTTATTGGGGCTATCGTGTTGGCTTTGAAGCTGAGGATGTACTCTTCTTCGGTCGCGGTGTAGAAATCGGTGCGGTACTGCGTCATGATTGCCGCGTTGTTGTAGAGGATGTCGAGGCCGCCGGAGAGTTTTTGCGCCTCGGCTGCGAGTTTTATCACCTGCGGGATGTCGGAGAGTTCTGCCGCGGCCTGGAGCAGTTTTACGTTTGGCGAGGCCGAGGATATTTCCGCCTTGACGGCGTCGGTGTTGGATGTCTTGCGGCCGTGGAGGATGAGGTTGCACCCTTTTTTGGCCATTGCCATAGCTACCTGGCGGCCAACGCCTCTGCTGGCTCCGGTTATCAGCGCCCATTTGTTTGTAATGTCAAGCATGTTTCCTTCTCCTGTTTGTTAATAATTGTTGATTGGTATTATCCGATAATATCATAAAAAATTACCTGTAAGGGCGGCCGTCCCCGGCCGCCCGCAGCGCCTGAATCGCAATATCCGTAAAAATCAACACATCATACCGCCAATTTCAGAATGTTAAGGACCGCGTTTCGGTCTAGCGATACGAATCCGCCTATTGAGTGCGAGCCGTTGTTTGTGCACTTGTCCGCCATCTCTTCGAGGCGGTCGTCCTTGATGTCCATATCTTTTAGCCTGACGGGCATGCCGATTGACACGAAGAAATTTTCGAGCGCGGCAATTCCGGCCAGAGCGGTTTTTTCCTGATTGTGGAAATCTATTTCGATGTTCCAGACTCGTGAGGCGAACTGGACGAAACGGTTGATGTTGGATTTGTAGACGTGCTTCATCCACGCCGGGAAGACGGCGGCGAGGCCCGCGCCGTGGGCTACGTCGTAGATGCCGCTGATCTCGTGCTCTATGCCGTGCGAGGACCAGTCCTGATTGCGGCCTGTACCCAAAAGGTCGTTGTGGGCCACGCACCCGGCCCACATTACCTCGGCGCGGGCGTCGTAGTTTTTCGGGTCTTTGATGCAGGTTGGGACGTTGTGGATTATTGTTTTCATGGTCGCCTCGCAGAGCCGGTCTGTGAAGTCGGCGCACTTTGTAGTTGTGAAATAGCGCTCCATGATGTGGGCCATGATGTCCGCCGCGCCGCAGGCTGTCTGGTAGGCGGGGAGGGTGAAGGTCAGCTCCGGGTTGAGGATGGAGAAGACGGGGCGGAGCAGGTCGTTTGTGAGGCCGCGCTTGAAGCCGCCGTCTTCGTTTGTGATGACCGAGCTTGGGCTCGACTCGCTGCCGGCGGCGGGGATGGTGAGGACGGTGGCCACGTCGAGGGCTTTTTCGGGCGCTGCCTTGCCGGTGTAGAAGTCCCACACGTCGCCCGTGTATGGCACGCCGGCCGCGATGGCCTTGGCGGAGTCTATGGCGCTGCCGCCGCCGGCGGCGAGGATTAAGGTTATGCCGTTCTTGCGGCAGAGCTCGATCCCCACCTTGACGAGGCTGAGCCTCGGGTTCGGCTGGGCCCCGGCCAGCTCGACGACCTCAACGCCGGATTTCTTGAGGGAGGCGGTGACCCTGTCGTACAGACCGCTCTTCTTTATGCTCCCCCCGCCGTAGTGCAGAAGTACCTTTTTGGCGTATTTGGCGGTCTCCTCGCCTGTCCGGTCTTCGGTGTTGCGGCCAAAGATGATCTTTGTCGCGTTCTGGAATACGAAATTTTCCATGGCAGTCTCCCTTGGTTTGGTGTAATTTTTTGGTTAATTTAAGAAAATAATATTTGATTTGCGCTGTGTGGATGCAAATATTATTTTATTGTTGGCGGCTGAGCCCGTCTTTCTTGGTATATTATTGAAAGTACGGTTAAAGGCTGCGCCTGTACCGCCCGGCGGCATTACGGCTGCCGCGCAGCCGACTGGCGGTGCGGGCGCAGCCTTTAACCGTGGAGCTTATGCTTTTGTTTGGATTTTTGGAGTAATTTTCTTTCTTGGTTGACCTTTTTTGGATGATTCTATAACCCCGTCTTAGCGCCGGGGCCGCGTTTTTTGCCCTATTTCGGAAGAATACATTTCTCTGTCGGCTGGTTTTGCGCCCTGTGGGGCGTTGTGCCGCCTATTGTCTATAATTATAAACATATTATAAGGAGATCTGTACCATGCGTGATATTTATTATGAAGAGGAGCTGCGGTATCTGAAGGAGGAGGGGGCGCGGTTTGCGAAGCGGCACCCGCAGCGGGCGCGCCACCTGAACCTCGACTCCCCCAAGGACCGCGACCCCAACGTCTCGGCCCTGTTCGAGGGGTTCGCGTTTTTGTGCGCCGGCATCCGCGAACGGGTGGACGCCGCCCTCCCCGAGCTGGCCGCGGGGCTGACCGGCCTCATCTGGCCGCAGCTGCTCCAGCCGGCCCCCGCCGCCTGCATCGCCGCCTTCAGCCCGCGCCCGGGGGTGCTGCAGGGGAGCCATATTATAAGGAAAGGGACAGCCATGCTTAGCGGCCCCGACAGGGAAACCGGGGTAAGCTGCCGCTTCGCCGCCGCCCACGACGTCTGCGTCAACCCGGCCACAATCAGCAGGGCCGAGGTGTCGGCAGCGTCCGGCGGGAAGGACGCGCTGACCCTGTCCATCAAAATAGAGCGCGGCATTAGGATAGAGGCGCTGTCGCTGTCGCCGCTCAGGGTATTCATTAATGATGACCTGCCTGCCGCGCTGCTGATACGGAAGATGCTGCTGCACAACGTAGAGGCAGTCACCCTGAAAGACGATTGCGGGCAGTCAAAAGCATTGGTTCCCGCCGATACGCTCATCGAAAGCGGGTTCGCCGAGGACGAAGACCTGTTCCCGCAGCGGCAGAACGTCAGCCGCCCGCTAAGTATGCTGAGGGACTATTTTACGTTCCCGGAAAAGTTTATGTTTATCGATATTTTCGGCATTGATACTCTGCCGCCCGGCGATTCCCCGCCGTCAACGCTGTCGTTGGAGATAATGTTCGACAGAAAGCTGCCGGGGCGCATACTGTTGACAAACGATACCTTCAGGCTCCACTGCGTTCCCGCCGTGAACGTCTTCCGGCGGGACGCGGAACCGGTGCTGGTTGACGGGAGGAAATCGGAATACCGTCTGATATCCGACGGCCTGTACCCGGAGTGCTACGTGATCCACAGCGTAGATACGGTTACGGGGATAGACAGCGTTACCGGGGAGAGGCGGGAGTACGGCAGGTACAGCCGTCCCGGCAGTGATAACCAAAGGTTCTACTCGCTGAGGTTTGACGGGCGCGAGGAGGATAGCCATCAGCGCGATAACTGGCGCGGGGCAGCGTTGTCTGTGCACGGCCCCCAAACAAGGGACGGCCGCCTCATAAAAGAGACGCTGCATATAGAAACGTGGCAGACCAACGGGACGCTGGCGCGCAGGGTGCTGGCGGAGGGCGCCTCGCTCTGCAAGGCGCTGCCGGAGTTCCCCGACTACATCACCTTCACCAACATAACGATCCCCGGCGTCCCCATCAATCCGCCCCCCGCCGATAAATACCTCTGGGCGTTTCTGGCCCACATGTCGTACTCAAGCTCCAATTTCAGCTGCGCAAACGGCCTAAAGGAGTTTTTGCGCGTATACGACTGGTCCAATCGCGGCGAGAAACGCCCGGAGATAGAGTCAATCGTCTCCGTATCAACAAAAATCATCGACATGGCTGTTGACAGGGCGGTAATACGCGGCACGGAGATGAGTATAGCCGCGGACGAGCGCGTAGCGCCGGAAGAAAATATCTTTCTCTTAGGTACAGTTCTGGCAAGGAGCCTGTCGTGCATGTCGCCCGTCAACACGTTTTTTAAATTAGTGTTGACGATGACGGTATCTGAAAAGAAATTCATCTGGCACTGCAGGGCGGGGGAAAGGTGGGCGGTATGAACAATATCATTAATATCCTTACAGATGAATTCTATTCGTTTGATATCGACCAGCTGGTCGATATCATCAACGAGATATTCGGCGGCAGCGGCAGGATTTTCTTCGAAGCCGGCCCGTCTCTATCGTTCCCGTCGAGCGATATCAGTTCCGTTTGCATCGATAACGACAATAAATTAGCGTCGGTAACCCTGCCGGTAATGAATCTTTTGGGAATATCCTCCCCGCTGCCGGTAAAGTTTTCAGACTACATCGCCCGCAACCGGCAGGACGCCGGCTTCTACCGTGATTTTCTGTCAATAGTGCAAAACCGCCTGCACTGCCTGTGGCTCGACGCGCGCCGGAAGTACGCGTTTTGGGGCGGCGCCGCAGACAGGGTGAGGGCGATACTGGAATCTATGCCGGTGAGAAGTTCGTGCGGGCTGAAGCTGCTGATAAGGTCGGAGTGGGGCGGCATCCCCGCAGCCATAGAGGAGAATGTGGAGAGGCGGGCGTCCGTTGATAACGCCCGCGCGTTGGGCAGGGGCCTGCTCTTGGGCCAAAACGCGGCCGCCGGAACAAGGGTGCGCGACCGCGCGTCGAAGTTCCGCGTATCATTGGGCCCGCTGGATTACGATATGTACAGATCGTTCCTGCCCGGGGAAGATAACTGTCTGCGCCTGCAAAAGATAGTAACATCCTACCTAAACGCCCCGCTGATCTGCGAACTGGAGATATCGTGCCGGAAGGGCGATTTGCCCCGTGCGCAAATTGGCGGCCCGCGCAAAGGATGTTTGGGCAGAACGCTGCTCCTGGGCCGCCCGCCGGAAGATGAGGTACACCGGTACCGGGTGGAGTTGGATAAAAAGACTTGATACCGCTGCGGACGGGATATATATTTAATCTATGAATCCCGCAGACAACGCTTTCGGCTTCCAGTGGCACATCACCGGCCGGTGCCACGGCAAGTGCCGCCATTGCTACCAGTCCGCCGCGGACGGTGCGCCGGAACTGCCGGTAGACGCGCTCAAGCGCATCGCCGACGGCATAATGTTGGCCGTTTCGGGCCCGGTCACGATAAACGTAACCGGCGGCGAGCCGCTGATGTATCAGTCTCATGCTATGAACCATGGCGTGTTTGAACTGATGTCGCACCTGTCAACTTTCGGTAATCTCGATGAACTGAACATCATCACAACCGCGCAAGGGTTGGACAATTCCATCATACGCGCCCTGAAATCTATCCCCAAACTCTCATACGTCAAGGTATCCCTCGAATCCCACGACCCGCAAATAAACGACAGCATCCGCGGCTCCGGTCACTACAGTATGGCCGTGGACGGGATAAGGCAGCTGGCGAAATCCGGGCTGCAGGTGATAATCATGGCCACCCTGAGCAAGCGCAACTGTCAATCCGTCTCCGGCCTGTGCAGCCTGGCCGAAGATTTAGGGACGCACGGGGTGATATTCGAGCGCTTCGTCCCCCTGGGCCGCGGCCTCATTGATATGCGCGATGAAACGGTATCGCCAAAAGAGTGGCGGGAAATCCTCACCGCAATCTCCGCCGTAACACAGGCCCCAACAGAAGACCTCTCCCCCTACAAAGCCTTCTGGGTAGACGGAGACTCCGTAAGCGGCGCCCCCTGCTGCCTCGGCCCCTCCTCAATGGCCCTGATGCCCGGCGGCACCGTCTACCCCTGCCGCCGAGTCCCCAACCCCATAGGCAAACTGCCCGGCGACGGGATGGATGCCATCCTGAAGAAACTGGAAGAATACGCCTCCGTCCCGCAACAATGCTTTGATTTCGGCGGCTAATTGCCGGAACAGGACGCACCGCAATAAACCAACTGTACCCCAACCGCCCCAACAGCGCCGGATCCGCGGAGCGCAGACGGGACGGGTAAATTGGGGTTTAGCGTTTTGTAGGGGCGCGATTTATCGCGCCCGCAACCCCGTGGCCAACGATTTCCCATTTGGCGCATATTCCACCGTAGGGGCGTTGCGCGCAACGCCCGCAGTAGTTGGATTACAGTGCGTGTTTTTTCAAAATAGCCTTTTTTAGTATTTGTCTTATCTAATATCAATCTCATAGCTTTGTATATGGTACTCTTCTTTTGTGTTTAACGGATACAACGCATTTTTTAATGTCTCTGGGATAACAGATTTTTCGCAACGCGTATGAACATGTACTATTAAATTTGAAATAAAATATCCAAATGCCAGATTAAGTTTACGCTCATGGTCATTCCCGCCTAAATTATAAAAACTGTAGTGCGGTACATTCGCAGGAGGTGTATTTCTATTATGGATTCTCGGTTCAGAAGCAGACCAAAGTTTTGCAAAAACATCTTCACCAAAAGCGATATTATTTACGAACCCGTTGTGCGTCGTCAGTGGTTTTCTTATACTGTCAGATAAACTATCCTCCTTGCCACGTATATCTGCTTCATAAGCAAAAATACCATTAAAAATATCTTTACCTATCAACTTTCCGTTTTCGTGTGCTTTTTGTATAACACCTTTAAATTTACCTTTTTCAATTGTACTCTTAACCTCAATTATGCCAACAACACTCTCTTTTACAACAATAACAAAATCCTCCATAGAGAAAACCGGCGGATATGAATTTAAATAAACGATAATATCAATCTGTCTGCTGGTTTTTTCATTATCACCTATAACAAAGCCAGTTCCGACAGATACCGTCTTGGGGAGATGCTTAATTAATGTATTCCTAAGTATGATCTCCTTATGGCGTCCATCTTCCAGCCAATGTTTTGTGAAATATCTAACTTGATTCCGTATTGCCATAAGTTCTTCTGATATTGACTTTCTGTATTCGATATAGTCCGGCATTTTACATCTCCTTGTATAAGATAAATTAATTGTTCTGTTAAATATTAAACCTTATGCCCCGTGCCGCAAAAATACGCGGCTCGGGCCGGCGGCTTGGCTACGCCTTGCCGCTCCAGTCCTCAACGAAGACACCGCGCCGAAAAAGCGCTGCCAATGACGCCGTAGCTGTCCTTCTTCACCCTGCTGTCGCCCGAGTACATCGTCCAGTAGTAGCTCCCGCCGTCCGTGGCGCTCCAGGCGCTCCACCAGTAGCCGCCGCCACCGGCGTGGTTGAAGGTGCCATACTTGCTGCGGCTGCCGCCCGGCAGGGCCGAAAAACCAGATTCACCGGTACCATCCCAATTGGGCGAACCTGCTTTCAATTTTGTACCGGCAACATTACCACCAGCAACTCGAACCAAATCATTCCAATCCTCACTAGTAGGCAACCGCCACCCAGCCGGACAAGCGCTCGTCGCGGTACCCCAATAATCATAAAGCCGCCCGTATTTGGTACAGTTGGACTCGGCATCTTCATAACACCAAGAACTCCCTGTTTTGAAATTGAGGTTCTCAGCCATCCACTCCCTATTACCTATTCTCACCGTACGATATTTTTGGCCATCCCGCGGGTCGGTAATAGATGGGAATGTACGTATTTGCAGAACACCGTTTCTAGCCGCACTTGCCGCATCAACTCCGTTTACGCTGGCAATCCGTATGGTCAGGTTGTCGCTTATGTCATTTGCGTTAACATTTTGAAAAATCATATTTATATTTCCAGTCGTAGAAGCATTAATACCGGGACGGCTCCGCAGATTCCATTCCCACGAACCGCTTGCCTGTAACGTCTGCTTGCCTATTACCTTGTTCTGCTTATTCACCAATTCAAAAACTACAGAAAAGTTATTGCTCTGTTTCGTGAAAGGGTTCGGAATGGTAACTGTCTGCTGAGGCCATTTGCCTAATCCCCAAGTATCCTGTCTTTTGGTTGCGTTCAAACCGTCATACACTGCCTGTAACGCACGCTCTGTTGATTGTTTCCAAATATCGGTGCCTTGCAGAAGTGTTTCAATGCTTAGAGTTACGGTTTCCGTCTGATAATTGATATTTCCCTGTTTAATATCATCAGAATAAAATAGTGTATACGGCATAGACTCCGTTTTATTAAAGTTGTCAAAAAACCGTTCTGTCTCCGTAAGCCGCTCCACCCACTCTTTCCGCCATTGTATATCGTTGCGGACGTTGTCGCCTATGTTACCGCTTGTGATATTGGCGTTGAGTATTGAGGAACGCTTTACCGCTTCCGCCAGAGACGGGTCAAAGGCGGCGGCTTGGAAGTAGTAACTCAGCGCCGCTACCTCGGTTCCCTGCCGTTGGGCGGTAACGCCTCGGGCGAGGGCGGTTTGTGCATCCACATACCTATCAGCCGCCGCACCTACAAGTTCCTGCTGCGCTTTTTCTTTAAGCGTTACGCCCATTTTTTGGAGCAAGTCAAGAGATGTTTTGCGTATTCCTGTCAGGTTGTCTAATTCGGCAAAGGTAAATGTTCCCGAGTAGGAAGCGGCGGTTGTTTTGTCGGCGGTTTTGGTGATGTTCACTTGCAGGTTGTAGCCTGTTTCGGTTTTGGTAATGTTCCCCTGCATGAAGTGGGTGGTGGGTATCGCGTTTCCGATTTCCTGCGCGGCTTTGGCGCTTACGTCGTCGCTGTAGGAACCCGAGAGTAGCTGCACAAGCACGGCGTCGCGCCGCTCCCAGTCCAGTATGGAGATGGCGGAAAAGCCGGAGAAGTTGCTGACAAATTCGCCCTGTACCAGCGCGGGGAGGTGGCTCTGGTTGGCCGCAAGCCCTTTAGACTGCGGGGCGAGGATGGTAAGGCTCATCCCCTTACCGCCGTTCCCGGTCCATTTCCGCCCAGCCTCTTCTTTCCGCTCGCTTTCAATCCGGGCCTTTTCGCGCTCCGCTTCCGCCGCTTTCTCGCGCTCTATCCGCTCGGCTTCGGCCTTTTGCTCTTTGCGGCTCATCTTCTTTTGGGCGGGGGCGTCAACGACAAGCCCCGTCAGCAAAATGACCATAAAAAACGTCAAAAATCGCCTCATTCCCTGCATTTTCGGCCTAAACTGCATTTTCTTGATGCTCACAACAGACTCCTTTGGGTATTGGTGGATAAGTTAATGTCGGATATGGTACTATATCTAAAAACTTCATTTCCGGGGGCAGCATAGCCGTAAAACGCGCATAAAGGCTCTCTACGGGCTTTTGTTTTGGGGGTATGTAAAACGGGTATTTTTTCGGAATATAGGGTTTTAAGGCTCTTAAAGAGGCATATACTATATAATAAACATATCCTACTAAAACAGGGGGGGGGGGGGGGGGGGGGGGGTACGTGTTGTAAGTCGTTGATTTATAAGGGGTTAGGTGGGCTGACTTGTATAATTTATATAACAGGTTTATGCCAACTCCCCGGCACACCGTCACGGCGGCGCAAGCGGGCGCGAGTATCGCGAGCGTAATTGTCATCATGTCCAACACCATTATATAATGCCTCCAACCCAATCCGGTCAACAGAACCCACCAAAAGCGTCCCCCACCGTCCGCCTATTCATATTATTAAGTATACATTACCGTCCTCAAAATATCAACTTTTCAAAATTATTTCCGTCCCCAGCGGTAAATGGAAATTTAGCGTTGGGATGATTCGCCTTTTTTGTCTGAACCATGATTTACATGATTAAAGGATTAACATGATTAAACGTCAAAATCACCAATAATCCGGGTTTTGATAACGATAATACCCGTAGGGGCGACCGTCCCCGGTCGCCCGCAACGCATGGATTGCGGTATACGTTGAAATCAAACGCAATATCGCAATTCCGGCGGGCGATCGGGGACGATCGCCCCTACAAAATCGTTTTGTTTCCGTCGAAACCGTATATCCATCACAACGATAAACCACAATATCGCAATTCCGGCACGGGCGACCGGGGACGGTCGCCCCTACAGGTATTATCGTTGGAAATTGCCATTTGGCGCACATTCCGGCACCATTGTCTGAACCTTGATTTACATGATTAAAGGATTTCCTTGATTAAAAATCAACGTCAAAACCCGGATTATTGGTGATTTTGACGTTTAATCATGTTAATCCTTTAATCAGGCAAATCATGGTTCAGACAATCATCAACACAACGCCAAGCCCCAATTTACCGACCGCTATTAACCGTATTTTCCACTAAATCGGGTGTTGAGTCCCCCAAAAAAAGGCGGGCCCTTGCGAGCCCGCCCATCTTTGCAAACTAACGCCAAACGATGTTACCAAACAACGCCTACCTTGTACGACACATGCTCCCTGCTGCCGTCACGGCCGTTGACCACGCCCTTCACCAGATACGTGCCCTCGGCTACCTGACGGCCCTTGCTGTCCCTCAAATCCCAAGAACCAACCTTACGGCGGGCGGCCGATGCACCGCCGCCGCTCACAGACACCTTGCGTACAATGTTACCGGCAGCGTCGTAAACCGACAGCGTACCGCCGGACAGCGCCCTGCCCTGCCAGAAGAACGTAACTGAATCCGCGGCCTTAGACACAGGGTTCGGGCCGGCCGTGAACACCGCGCTCAAACCGTTAACAGGCGTAACAAGCGCGCCCTCCTCAACATCCGGCGGCAGAATAACCTTCTCGCCATCAGCCACCGACACAGACCGCGTAATGTTGTAGTTGCCGAGCGAAAGCGTACCGGGAGCGAAGAACGTACCGCCGCTCACAGATACGCCTACCGCATACGTACCCACGTTGACAGGCGCGTTCGGGCTGCCGTTGTACAATACGGTAACCGTACCCATCAAATCATGGAAGATCGACGTAACCGGAGCAGGCAACGGACCGCCCGTGTAAGACTTAGACGACAGGTCGTAGTTGAAGTGGTGAGCCTCAATAGGCACCGTGCCGACTATGACATTCTTGCCGCCGCCAATATAGCCGGGGCAGCCGGGGGTATTGGAATTGCAAGGGGGCGCGGGCAGCAGCGCCATCACCATCGGGATCACAGGGTTGACCTGCACTTTGAAGAGCACAAGCAGCGGAGGTTTGCCGTAAGCCGGAGGCACCACCGTAAACTGTCCGTTTGTGCCCATTACAACAGAACCCACGCCGTCAGCGCCGGGAACATAACCGGGGTTGAGCGCCTCATGAACCTCAACTTCCCAGTTAAGGACGGCATTGTTGGGGAGACCGTTAACCGCATCAGATGTAGTTGGCACTGTGAACGTGAATGGCGCTCCGCCGGAAGAAGACAGAATGCCGGACACCGGAGACGATGGGGGAATAATCTTCTGAGTCGAATCGAGCTCGCTTAATAAGCCCTCAATAACGCTGTTAAGGTCATTAATGCTGTTAAGAACATTCGCGAGAGCGTTGTTGTTGATGAGAGCGGCTTGAATAGACGTCCCATTTAACACCAACGCGCTGCCCGCATTATTAAAAAATTCACCCAGAAGAGGCTCTTTATGCTCCTCAACGGCCTCGTGTATCACCGCGCCGAGGTCGTACAGCGTTATCACCGTCAACTTCGCCTCTACATAGCCCCTGTACTCAGAGTGGTCAACAATCTCAGCCCTCACCGTATATTCGCCGTCATTGGTGGGCGGAGTATTCGATGTGGTGTTGCCCTTCTTATACGTATACTTGATATTATCCGGCTCAATCTCGGATGAATATCCGCCGCCGATCACCACATCGCCGAGGTTCTGCTGCGAACCGTTGTATGCCACCGTTAAACTGTCAAGCGTCATGTGCTCGGAAATATCTATCTTGTCGCTTGCCGCGAACGGTATGACAATGTTGAAATTACTGTAGTTCCCGCTAACAACTGTTACCGTAACTTCAGCCTCATCACCTTCATTGGCAACACTAAGGCTGTTTTTAACAGCTACAGCCAGTACGCTACCGGAGACTGTCGCGCCGGCAAGTATAGAGCCCTGATTCTTAGTAGTTGCCGCCGAATAGCTCACGCCGCCGTAAACGAGCGAGCCGTCAAGTGCCGGGAGCAGATCTGTCAGATTGATGTTAAAACTCGTTGTATGGCCTATGATAATGTTATGCTCGGGAACATCGGGCGATTCCACCGACGCCTTGCCAACCACGACCTTGCCTTTGTTGGCGTTGTCATAGCTGATCTCGTAATTGCCGGATGAAAGCCCGCTCAACGTGATATCGTAGTTACCGGCGTTACTGCCGAGAACGTAATCACACGCATATTGAGGAGTGCCCAAAACACCCTTCTCTTCATTGTTGACGAGACCCGGCGTTATGCTGTAAGTATAGGATGGAACAGCCGCGCCGTAGGTGATGCTCTTGTTATCGGCCTTTACGGTAACGGGTACCTTGCCTATGGTAAACGTCCCCGATATATCGCCGGTGTAGTTGCCTGTACCCGTGATGTTTATGGTAGCTGTCCCGGCATTGGTGTTGTTTGCGTAGGATCCAATCACATACTCAGTACTAAACGCAAGCGTCTTTCCGTCCGCCGTGACCACGAGGTCATTAGCCGGGTTCGCAATAGTAATTGAAGTGCCTTTGTAGGTGTACGTCTCGTTAAATGCAACCGACGCCGAGGCGGAAATGTCTCTGGGGCCTACATTGAAGTGAACGGTAAATTTCTCATCAACCGCGTGGACGTGATGATTGTCATAGTTGTTCTTTACCGAAACTGTCGCGGTATACGAACCTGCGGCAAGGCCGTGTTTGGGCCTGACGTAAAAGTTTAGGGTCCCGTTCGGATGGATATCGGAATTATGGGTAATATTGCTTGTCCCGAAATTCGCATTGGCCGAAAACGACAATTCAAAATTCGTATTGCCGTTAAGGCTGACCTGCAGATGATTTTTCGTCTGGTTGCCGGTATTCGTTATAACTACATGCAGCGGCGCGGGCTGCGCGTAGCCGTAAACCACGCCCGTAAACGTATGACCGGGATCCTCGTACAGATGATTGTTCGTCCCGTGGATCGTAAGCTCTACATCGTGTTTATGCGTAGCCTCAAACGTGTGCGTTACCGTGAGCGTACCGGCCGCTTCGTTAACATTAATAGACGCGCTGTTAACAGCAGTATTGTTTAACGTAACGGTTGGAACCGGAGTAAACGTGTAATTGGCGGTAGCGGTCAGCGTAACCACCGCGGTATACTGCACATTCCCCTCAAAACTTCCGCTATGCTCGGCGCTGCCCTTTTTCCATACTATAGCGCTGCTGTAGTGCGTAGCATTACCATTAGTAATACCGGTGGCCGGATTCTCACCCGTTTCGGGTACCGCAACGCTAAAACCTACCGACGCTACAGGCTTCCGCTGGATCACAAAATTAGCCCCGTTAAACCCTGTTATGCTGTAATTAGTGTTCGCCAAATTGCCCTGATTAATTAGGTACGTCCCGGCATCAGTACCCGCCTCCCTTTCCAACACGCCGGAGAACGAGTCGCCGGTAAGTAACACCGGATTTACACTATAAGTAAGCGCAGGATCATTATCGCCGAATGTTTTACTCTTTGCATCCGCAGTGACGGTTACAGGCATTGGCGTAATGTTGGCCGTAGTGCTTGCAGGCTCTTCCGACAACGTGTAGTTGCCCGCATCCGCGCCGCCTAACGAAAACCCGCTGAACGTTACGGTCTTGTTGTTTCCTACGTTCTTGTCGGCAAAAGCCGCCGCGCCCTGACTTATAGTCAAAACGTCGCTGTCGATTTTGCCGCTGATCGCGCCCGGATTGTTGATTTCCGCGACCGCATTTCCGTTGTAAACCTTTTCATTAACGGTTACGCCGGTAATCGTAACGTTTTTCTTCGTAATGTTGGCCGTCGTTGGAGACGTTCCCGATAATGCGTAGTTGTCCGCATCCGTGCCGCTTAACGAAAATCCGGTGAACGTTACGGTCTTGCCGTCTCCGACGATCTTGTCGGCAAAAGCCGCCGTGCCATAATTTATAGTCAAATTGTCGCCGTCGATTTTGTCTTCGACCGTGCCAGTATTGGTGTTGATTACCGCCACCGTACCCCCGTCGTAAGCCCTGTTATTAACTGTTACGCCGGTAATCGTAACGGGCTTGGCCGTTATATTGGCCTGAACAGATGCAGGCTGATCCGACAAGGTGTAGTTGCCCGCCGCCGTGCCGCCAAGCGTAAAACCGGAGAAGGTTACGTTTATATTCGTTCCGACGTTCTTGTCGTCAAAAGTCGCCGTCGCCGCGTTGGAAACGATGGTCAAATTCGCGACATCGATGTTGCCGTCGATGGCCGCGTTCGTATTGTTGATTACCGCTACCGCGTTTCCGTCGTACTCCTTGTTATTCGCTGTTAGGCCCGTAATCGTAACGGACTTCAGAGTAATCTCGAAACTATTGCCGTTAAAAGTTGTTATCTCGTAATTGGCATTGGCTAAATCGCCCCGATTTATCGCGTAAGTTCCAACATTCTCACCTGCCGCTCGGCTCAACCCGCCCGTAAATGCGTCCGCGCCGATTAAGGCCGGGCTTACCGTGTAGGTCAGCCCGGGATCGCTCTCGCCGTAAACTTTGGTCTTCGCGCCAGCCGTGACGGTAACCGCTCTTTGCGTAATAGTAAAATCATCCGCCGCGAAAGTTATATTGTAATTATCCCCCGCCGTCAGCGTATTTTGGCCGATTGCGTACGCTCCCACATCCTCGCCAGCCGCACGGCTCAACGCGCCGCTAAATGCGTCCGCGCCGATTAACTGCGTGTTCACCGAGTACGCGAACGCCGTCGGGTCGGCCTCACCGTAAACTTTCGTCTGGCTCGGAGCAACGGTTACGGTAATCGCTTTCTGCGTGATAGTAAAATTCGCCGATTCAAAAGTTATGGCGTAATTGGCATTGGCCAAACTGCCCTGACCTATCGCGTAAACTTCCACATCCTCACCCGCCGCACGGCTCAACGCGCCGGAGAAGTTATCGCCTCCGATTAACGCCGGGCTTACCGTGTAGGTCAGCGCGGGGTCGCTCTCGCCATAAACTTTGTTTTTCGCCTCCGCAGTAACGGTAATCGCTTTCTGCGTGATAGTAAAATTATCAGCTTCGAAAGTTATGGCGTAATTGGCATTGGCCAAATCGCCCTGATTTATCGCGTAAGTTCCAACACCCTCACCCGCCGCGCGGCTCAACACGCCCGTCAATTCGTCACCGACGATTAACGCCGGGCTTACCGTGTAAGCGAACGGCAACGGGTCGGTTTCGCCGTAAACTTTCGTCTGGCCCGAAGTAACCGTCACGCTAACTGCCTTTTTATGTACCGTAAGTTCATCCGTCTCCACGCTGCTTAGTCCGAGCGTTAGCGTTACTTTCTCGCCGTTGTGCGGCGTATGCGACAATACATCCCCGTGCGCCGGAGACGCGATAATGCCGTAATCAGCAAAATTCGCAAAGTCCACATCTTTTGTCGTCTCGTCGTTGTAATTAAGTGTAACGACAATTCCCGTTAGGCCAAGCGCATCGCCGTGGGTGTATGCCATATTGCCCGGCTGCGTTTTGACCGCGATATCCGTTACTGTGGGTGCGGCGGTAGCGGGGAACTCATACGAAACCGTCAATGCGTTTCCGGTGTTGCTTTCTACCGTGGCCGCAAAGCTATTAATCGTAACATTTCCGTTGGCGATTCCAGTAAACGAGTATCCAGCGCTGGCCGTGAGCGTTAGAGTAGCCGTGTAAACCGTGTTGCCCTTAAATTTCGAGGGGGCGTCGGGAGACCACGAAACAGCGCCGGGCGTAAAATTGCCGGTACCGGTTGCTGCCGTGTTCGGCTGTGCCGCCGTTACCGGAGCCGTTAGCGATATGGGGGCGGCGGTGATAACTCTTATCAGCTGGCCGAGGTTTTCGCCTGCTGTTGTGCCGATGAAATCGGGGCTGATATTTTTCCGCACGGTGTTGTTGGCGTTTATGAACTCACCAAGCGCGATAGCGCCTATTTTATCTGCCGTTATGCTGCCGCTAAAGATTGTTTTGCCCGGCCAATATCCGGCAACCGTTTCAATAGCGTTATTGTTGCCGCGTAGGTTGATCTTGCCAATGCCGCCGCTCCAGCCCTCGCCTACGGTAACGCTTGTACTCGTCTCGCTTGTTGCGTTCAGTCTTAACACACCTACTTGGGCGTTGCCCGAAACGGTAAAGGCATCAGCGGTTGTAACAGCGTGATAGACATCGGAGAGTTCCCCGTTGTGCGTATTGTTTGTAATGCTGCCGCCGGTCATGGTGAATTTGCCTAACTGAAGAGTCACACCGCCCGAAACCTCTGTTCCCGTGTTGTTATTATTGTTTCCGGTAACGCTGCCGCCGTTCATCTTAAAATGGGCGTCTGGGCCGTATACATATATCGCACCGGCGTTACTGGTGTGCCCCGTTACTTTCGAGCCCTCTTCCATAGTCAGTGTTCCGGCCGAAACAGTCACCAGAGCTGGTGTGCTGCTATGACCCTGTATGGTGATATTATTCCCAAGCGTAAGGCTTGCCGTTGAGTTGTTCAATTCGAATGTGCCACCAGACACCGTGCGTACGTTCGCTTCCCCAATCCCGGAGCTTACAAGCGTGATATTCTGTCCGGCGGCGCTAATACCTCTAGTGCCGAACGACTGGTGTGTCCTCAGCGTAACGGTAAAGTCCCCCGCCCCGCTGATAGCGCCAAATGCGGCGGTGAGGTTGAGGTAGACCGTAGTTGTGCCGCCCACAGTAACGGCGACTGGCGCTAAATCCGGGTCAAGAACCAACTTACCCAAATTCGCTCCCGCCGCACCTATGTAAAACGTCGGGCTGATATTTCGCCGCCCGTTGTTGGCGCTTATAACCTCCCCAAGACCGATAGCGCCTATTTGCGTTTCCGTTATGCTGCCGCGAAAAAGCGTTCTATCCGGCCAATAGCTGACAACCGTTTCAATATCGTTATGTTGGCCGCGCAGGTTGATCTTGTCAATGCCGCCGCTCCAGTCCGCGCCTACGTTAACGCTTGAGGTTGCCGTCGCGCTTGCCGCATTCAGTTTTAGCACGCCGATTTCGGCGCTGCCCGAAACGGTAAAGACATCGTCGGTTGTAACAGCGTGATAGACATCTGACTTTTCCGCCGTACCGTCAATTACTTGCAGTGCGGTGCCCTGCGTATTTCCGGTAATGCTGCCGCCCGACATGTTGAATGTGCCGGCGATAAAACTCACGCCGCCGCTGGCGTTTGTATTTGTTGCTGCCGCTGCGGTATTATTGTTTTCGATGATTTGCCCGCCCTGCATATTAAAGGTTGCGGCAGCATCGTTTATATGAACGGCGGCGCTCGTTGCGGTAGAAGCGGTAACGCCTGAGATTACGGAATTTCCCTGCATGTTAAATGTACCGCCTGTCATATAAACAGCCCCTGATGTACCGTTTACAGTATGCCCTTGTATTCTGGAATTTCCCTGCATGGTAAACGTACCGTTTGATATGGACACAACCGCTCCCGCTCCCGCCGTACTTCTTCCCTGTATGGTTATGTTATCGCCCAAAGTAAGACTTGCGTTGGCATTGCTTATCGAAAACATGTTAATAGCATTTCCAATAGTACTGCCGTTAATCGTCCGCATATCGCCTTCGCCGACTATCGTTATATGCTGATTCGCGGTGCCAATCGGGCGGTTTGCCGTCATGGCCTGGTTTTCCCTCAGCATAACGGTAAAGCTCCCCGTATTCGTCTCGATTGCCGTAAACGCGGCAGCGAGGGTACTGTAGCCCGTGGTTGTGCCGCCCACAGTAACCGTAACTGGCGCGGTAGCCGGGTTAAGAACCAATCTGCCCGAATTCGCGGTCTGTGCGCCGATAATGTAGCCCTCGCTGCTTATACCCCTCCGCCCGTTGTTGGCGCTTATAAACTCCCCAAGCCCGATATCATTGACCTTGGCGGCGGTTATGTTGTTGAAGATTGTGCGGGTGCTGCCAGTCCAGTAGTCCGCAGCCGTCGTGATAGCGTTAATGTTGCCCCGCAGGTTGAGCGTGGCAATACTACCGTTCCAGCTTGCCGCGTTTACGGTAGCGCCCACCGTCGTGCTTGTCGCGTTCAATTTTAGCGCGCCGATTTGGGCGCTGCCCGAAACGGTAAAGGCATCGGCGGTTGTAACAGCGTGATAGACGTCGGACGCTTCCGTTCCCTGCGTATTTTCGGTAATGCTGCCGCCCGACATGTTGAATGTGCCGGCGATAAAACTCACGCCGCCGCTGGCGGTTGTATTTGTTGCTGCCGCTGCGGTATTATTGTTTTCGGTGATTTCCCCGCCGCTCATATTGAATATTGCGTTGGCGTGGTTTAGATAGACTGCCGCGCTCGTTGCGGTAGAAGCGGTAACGTCTGAGATTACGGAACTTCCCAGCATGTTAAATGTACCGCCTGTCATATAAACAGCCCCTGATGTACCGTTTACAACATGCCCTTGTATTCTGGAATTTCCCTGCATGGTAAATGTACCGTTTGATATGGACACAACCGCTCCCGCTCCCGCCGTGCTTCTTCCCTGTATGGTGACATTATTGCCCAGTGTAAGGCTAACGTTGGCATTGCTTATCGTAAACATGGCAGCATCAGTTCCAATAGTACTGCCGTTAATCGTCTGCATACCGCCCTCGCCCACTATCGTTATATGCTGATTGGGGGTGTTAATCGTGCGCGCTGCGCTCATTATCTGGTCTTTCCTCAGCGTAAAGGTAAAGTTCCCCGCCTGCGTCTCGATTGCCGTAAACGCATCGGCAAGGCTGGTGTAGGCCGTGGCCTCGCCGTTCACCGTAACGGAGACGGGCGCGGTAGCCGGGTCAAGAATCAACCTGCCCATATTCGCGGCCGACGTGCCGAGGGCGTACGCGGGGCCTATCTCCTGAACTATTGATAAGATAGTTGCATAAAAGTTCCCAAGCGTGAAATTCGCCATGTCGGCGGCGGTGAGAGCGTAGCCGTTTGGGGCTTGTATTACCTGTTTGCCACTCCAGGAATTTATAGCCTGATCTATGTTGCTAACACCGTCTGTTTGAAGATGAAGCGAACCGACTGTGCCATTAAATGCACCCACCAGATTTAATATTGTGTAGCTGCTGGCAGAACGACTAAGCCTGAGTGTGCCGATTTGGGCATCTTCCGACAGATTAAAGGTTGAGGTCGAATTCTTAAAAATATCCAGCGGCGAATTGCCGATAACGCTGCCGCCGTTCATCTCAAAAATGGCGCTTGCGTAGAGTGATATCGTACCGTTACTAGCAGTTGTGGTGTGACCCGTTACTTTCGAACCGTTTTTCATAGTCAATTTCCCGTCGCTGACATAAAGAAGGTTTGACGTGGCGGCGCTTATTCCCTGCAGGGTGATATTATTCTCCAGAGTAAGGCTTGCGCTGGCATTGCTTATCGTGAACATCCGCGAACTGGCCGTGCCATTGTACTGAACCGTGCGCTCACCGCCCTCGCCGATAAGCGTGATATGCTGGTTTGCGGCGCTAATCGTCCGCGCTCCGAGCGTCTGATTGTTCTTCAGCGTAACGGTGTAGGTTCCACCCACGGTGATATCGTTTAACGCGGCGGTGAGACTGCTGTAGCCCGTGGTGGCCCCGCCGCTCACAGCAACAATAACGGGCGAGGCTTCCGATTTAAAAAACAACTTGCCCAAATTCGCGTTCTCTGTGCCGACATAAAACCTCGAGCTAATATCCTCCCTTTCGTTGTTTTGACTTATAAACTCCCCAAGCCCGATCTTGTTGTTGATATGATCGGCAGTTATGCTGCCGCGAAAGAGCGTTCTCTCCGGCCAAAAACCCGAAGCCGTCGCAATATCGACATTGTCGCCGCGCAGGTTGAGCGTGCCAATGCTGCCGGTCCAGCCCGTCGCGTCTACCCTAACGCTTGCACCCACCGTCTCGCTTGTCGCGTTCATTTTTAACGCGCCGATCAGGGCGGCACCCTTAACGGTAAAGGCGGTGTCGATAATAGCCGAGTGATAGACATCAGACGGTTCCGCCGTGTTGTTAGCTACTTGCTCTAAACTTCCCTGCGTATTTCCGGTAATGCTGCCGCCATCCACGATGATTCTACCGCTGGCAAAATACACGCCGCCTGAAGCGGTTGTTGTTGTTACATCGCTGGTATTATTGTTTTCGGTTATGATGCCGTATGCCCAAAAATTGACATTTGGACCGTCCACAATGACCGCACCTCCGTTTGCCGAGCTGGTGTTGTGCCCAGTAATTTTCGAATTCGCAGCCATGGTGATATTGCCGCCGATACAATTGACTACCGCTCCCGTTCCCGGCGTGCTTCTTCCTTTTATGGTAATGTTTTCTTGCAGACCAAGGCTTGAGCCGGTGTTTTGTATCAGGAACATTTCGTGAGTTGGATCACTAATCTTGTGCGTAATTGTGCGTGTGCCACCTGAGGCTATTATATTGAGATACTGATTTGATGGCAGCACATATCTTGTGCTCATATCCTGGTCTGCCGACAGCACTACGTTGATGAATCCCGTCGACTGCCCGATAGCGGCAAGCGCGGCGGCAAGGTTGGCGTAAGAGCCATTAATCGCGCTTGCCGCACCAGAAACCGACACTTGCGCCCACCCCGCCCCCGCCGCCACCATTACAAACATCGCGGCCACCGCCCCCCGCGCCAGCCAATTCCGCACCGCGGCCCCTGCTCCCGTCCCCCAAGCAGCCGCTGCTCCAGCCACCTTCATCCGCCCCAGTCTCGTCCGCGTTTCCGCGCCGCCGTCGTTACCGCTTGTTTTTTTTACGTCCACAGTTTTCAACTGCGTCTCCTTTTTTATGGTGAAAGATAATTTTTTGCAAACGCGATTCAGGGCGATTACCACAGCTCGCTGAAAGAATCTTTTGGTTCTGCATTGTTTTACATTGTCGTTTTATGACATTCCCGGCTTGTAACATTTTCTTGTTACAAGTCCTTAAAATGCAAGAAGCGGGCAGGCTTAACCGGAGTTAGAGCCTGCCCGCTTCTTAATTTGGGCGTTACTTCTATGTCAAATTGGGGTTTACCCCCGTGTTTTTGGCGGTTTTGTGTTCCGCGTAGATATAAGATAATACAAAAATGGTTGGAAGTCAAGGGAAAAGTGATTTTTTTTGGTTCAACGGCCGATTTGGTGGGGGATGCGGTTAATAGGGGTTGGGAAATTGGGGTTTATCGGTGTGTTGATGATTGTCTGAACCATGATTTGCCTGATTAAAGGATTAACATGATTAAACGTCAAAATCACCAATAATCCGGGGTTTGACGTTGATTTTTAATCAAGGAAATCCTTTAATCATGTAAATCAAGGTTCAGACAATGGTGCCGGAATGTGCGCCAAATGTAAATTTCCAACGATAATACCTGTAGGGGCGACCGTCCCCGGTCGCCCGCCAACGCATGGATTACAATATCCCGTAAAATACACCAACAATCCGATTTATCGCGCCCGCGATGCCGGGATTGCGGTATACGTTGAATCAAACGCGATTTCGCAATTCCGGCACGGGCGACCGGGGACGGTCGCCCCTACAAAATCGTTTTGTTTCCGGTGGATGTGTCGGATAAATTACCATTTACCAAATAGAATGGGAGTAGAGGCCCTACGTGCGGCATTCGCCAGCGCCGACGCCTCATTGCGCCGCGCCCGTTCGCGCAGGCGTACTAGCTCCTCTGCCTCTGTCCGGACGTTCACAGTTTTAAAACCTCGTCTACCGTGAGACCGGTTATCCGTGATATGACATCTACATCCATACCCTCGGCTCTCATGTTTTTCGCGATTTCCAACTTAGTTCCCCGCCGCTCATACGCCAGCGCCGACGCCTCATTGAGCCGCGCCCGTTCGCGCAGGCGTGCCAACTCCTTGAATTCATCCGATGCGGATACGCTCCGGTATGCCTCAACTGCCTGTATCATAATTTCCCCTCCTATGTTTACGAGTTCCTCTAATTTTTCATCGGTATCAGCCTTAAAAAACGCCAGCCACAACTTAAGCTCGTCCCCGCCATCAACAACCTCCGGCAACTTCGGCAGCTCGAAATAGTGCATGGCTAACCTGTCTGTAAGACGCTCATGCCGCTGCACCTCAAGCAACCCGAACTCCGAATGGTACTCCGCACAGCGAAACAGCGGAAACGCCAAGATACTGATAACAATAGTACGCGGCAATCCGCAAAAATCCTCGCCTGCCGGCAGCGCGCTTGAATACTCCCGCGCCCAATAGAACAGCGACCGCTCCGGGTAGTCCCCTTTGTCTTCGACCTGCACCTCCAAATCCACCCGCTGGCCGTTCACCGTCATGTTGATATCGAGATGGCAGAATTTTTCCCCCATAGCCTCCGGCGGCATCTCGGAATTGGCCACACGGAAGTCTGCACCGATGTCCTCCACCCGTATACCGAGCAGGGCCGCGACGAGCCTTTTCAGTAATCCCTTGTGTTTGACAAACAACGATTTGAACAACACATCGTTTGTAAGCTTATATTTAAGTTCAGTCATTATCCCTCTTTTCCATACTATAATATACTAAATGCTCACCCAAAAAGCAAAAAAACGGCAAAAATTGTGTTTTCCGGCATTTGGGGCGAATTGCATCAAAACAGATGATGTCCTAATCTAAAAAGAAAGCCCTGCGCGTTGTCTCGAACCATCCGGCTGCTTCGATTGGGGATGAGGTGGGGGGCAGGGCGTTGTCAAAAAGTTAGACGTTCACAGTTTTAACACATCGTCTACCGTGAGGCCGGTTGATCTCGCTATAGCATCAACGTCAAAACCATCATCTTTGAGATTTTTCGCGGTTCCCATTGTGTTTTTACGAAGAGCCGACGCCTCGTTGCGCCGCGTACGGTCGCGCTGGCGTGCCAACTCCTCTGCCTCTGTCCGGACGTTCACAGTTTTAAAACCTCGTCTACCGTGAGGCCGGTTGATCTCGCGATAGTATCTACATCAACGCCATTATCTTTAAAATTTTTCGCGATTTCCAACGAGTTTTGACGCCTTTCATACGCCAACGCCGACGCCTCATTGAGCCGTGCCCGTTCGCGCAGGCGTGCCAACTCCTTGAATTCGTCCGATGCGGACACACTCCTATACGCCTCAACTGCCTGTATCATAATTTCCCCTCCTATGTTTACGAGTTCCTCTAATTTTTCATCGGTATCAGCCTTAAAAAACGCCAGCCACAACTTAAGCTCGTCCCCGGCGTCAACAACCTCCGGCAACTTCGGCAGTTCAAAATAGTGCATGGCTAACCTGTCTGTCAGACGCTCATGCCGCCGTATTTCAAGCAGCCCAAATTCAGAGTGGTACTCCGCACAGCGAAACAGCGGGAACGCCAAAATACTGATAACAATAGTACGCGGCAATCCGCAAAAATCCTCACCTGCCGGCAGCGCGCTTGAATACTCCCGCGCCCAATAGTACAGCGAACGTTCCGGGTAGTCCCCCCTGTCCTCGACCTGCACCTCCAAATCCACCCGCTGGCCGTTCACCGTCATGTTGATATCGAGATGGCAGAATTTTTCCCCCATAGCCTCCGGCGGCATCTCGGAATTGGCAACACGGAAGTCTTCACCGATGTCCTCCACCCGTATACCAAGCAGGGCCGCGACGAGCCTTTTCAGTAATCCCTTGTGTTTGACAAACAACGATTTGAACAACACATCGTTTGTAAGCTTATATTTAAGTTCAGTCATTATCCCTCTTTTCCATACTATAATATACTAAATGCTCACCCAAAAAGCAAAAAAACGGCAAAAATTGTGTTTTCCGGCATTTGGGGCGAATTGCATCAAAACAGATGATGTCCTAATCTAAAAAGAAAGCCCTGCGCGTTGTCTCGAACCATCCGGCTGCTTCGATTGGTGGTGAGGTGGGGGGCAGGGCGTTGTCAAAAAGTTAGACGTTCACAGTTTTAGCACATCGTCTACTGTGAGGCCGGTTGATCTCGCTATAGCATCAACGTCAAAACCATCATCTTTGAGATTTTTCGCGGTTCCCATTGTGTTTTTACGAAGAGCCGACGCCTCATTGAGCCGCGTACGGTCGCGCATACGCTCGCGCTCCTCTTCTATTGTTCGGATAATCATAGTTTCAAGACCTCGTCTACGGTGAGGCCGGAATGTTTTGATACTACATCTACACTTATACCGTCAGCAATCATGCTCTTCGCCATTTCCAACTTAGCCTCCCGCCGTGCATGAGCCAAAGCCGACGCCTCGTTGCGCCGCGTACGGTCGCGCTGGCGCTCAAGTTCTCTTAACTCGTCCGACGCAGATACGCTCCGGTATGCCTCTACTGCCTGTACCATAATATCGCCTCCTATAGCCATAAGATTTTTCAAGTCTTCTTCGGTTTTTGCGTTAAAAAACGCCAGCCACAATTTCAGCTCGTCCTCGGCATCGGCTACCGCCGGCAGCTTCGGCAATTCAAAATAGTGCATGGCCAGCCTGTCCGTCAGCCGCTCGTGCCGCCGCACCTCGAGCAGCCCAAACTCGGAGTGGTACTCCGCACAGCGAAACAGCGGGAACGCCAAAATGCTGACGACTATGGTCCGCGGCAGCATCGAATAGTCGCTGCTGCCAACCGGCAGGGCGCTCGAATACTCACGCGACCAGTAGTACAGCGACCGCTCCGGGTAGTCCCCCTCGTCCTCGACCTGCACTTCCAAGTCCACCAGCTGGCCGTTCACCGTCATGTTGATGTCTAAATGGCAGAACTTTTCGCCCAGCATATCCGGCGGCATCTCGGAATTGGTTACGCGGAAATCTGCCCCGATGTCTTCCACCCGTATGCCGAGCAGGGCCGCGACGAGCCTTTTGAGCAGAGTATCCCGGTATTTGACGAACAGCAGCTTGAACAGCGTGTCGTTCGTGAGTTTGTATTTAAGTTCGGCCATTCGCCATCTTCTCCATGCTATAATATACTACATTCCCGCCCCAAAAGCAAAAAAACGGCAAAAATTGTGTTTCCCGGCATCTGGGGTACATCCGCAGGGTGCAGACTGCCTGCGATACCGCTTAACCGGCCTCCGTTCCGGGCCGGTATGTGCCGGGGAATGTCAGGATTATGGATGTGCCCTTTCCCGGCGTGCTTTCGGCTCTTACCTTGCCGCCGCACCCATCCATTATGCTTTTTACTATATACAGGCCGAGGCCTCCGTCGCCGTCTTTTGCCCCTCGGCCTCGCGATACTTTGTAGAAGCGTTCGAAGATGCGGGGCAGGCACTCTTCGGCTATGCCGCAGCCGGTATCGGTTATTGTAACTGTGGCGGAGCCCGCGTCTGCCGCCGCGGTAATGGTGATGGCGCCGCCCGGTTCGGTATAGCGGGCGGCGTTGTAGATTATGTTGTCGAAGACGCTCCATATTTTCATTGGGTCTATCGAGATGCCGGCGTCGTCTCCGGCCACTATGTCTAAGGTTATGCCGTTATCGTCCAAGTACGCGTTGTATTTGCTTTCTGCCTGCGCCAGCAGGCGGTGCAGCGACTCCTGTTTTGGGGCGTAGAAGTTTTTGCCTGTTTCTATGCGGCTGGCCTCGAACAGGTTTTGCGTGAGGCGCTGGAGGTCCATTGTTTTTTGGTACGCTATGCGCACGCCGCGCCGGTATTCCGGCGACCCGCGCGTTTCGGTGTGTTTGGAAAGCGTTTGCAGGCTGGCACCCAGAACGGTAAGCGGCGTTTTGAGGTCGTGCGAGATGTTGGCTACCATATCCTTGAACCATATCTGGGAGCGGATGGTTTCTTCGTTCTCAAGCAGGTCGTGCTTGACTAAGGAGAAGTATATCCAGGCCATAGAGATCATGAGGGAGATGGGCATGAGGTTTATAAAACTGAACGCGAACGACAGATGCGGCAATACAGCGCAGATAATAATGATAACTATGCGTCTTTTCTTTTTACCATCGGACACGCGCATTTTTTTAATGAGAACCGCGAGTATGAGGAGCAGGCAGAGGTAGGAGTGCGCCATCCCAAACGGGTAGATAATACCGGGGGAGACGTTTAGCGAGCGGACCGCCGAGGTGTCGTTGTAGCCGTAGGATGTATAGTACAGCGTATGCCAGTCGGAGGTCCAGACAAGCAGCACCACAGCCGCCGCTATTACAAAAATTAGCGCGTTGACTATTGGCGGCAGCCTGATTTCGCAGTATTTCTGCACAAACATCAGAAACATCGGCATGAGGAACATTGAGCCTACGTAGTAAACCTTGACGGCCGCAAGGCCGCCGCTGGCCGTGTAGGCGGTCATTTCCAATATAGACCCCATCGCGATGATGAATATGCACAAATTCATCAGCAAAAAATATTCCCGTTTCGTGCTCTTGAGCCTAAACAGCACGTAATAGCCCATTGTAACGCTTATTACCGCGGCGGCGGCTGTTGCCAGTATCATTATGTTGTTCAGCATGCGCTATTGTTTTCCGCTGCGCGGCGGCGTGAGGCAGTAGCCTACGCCGTAAGAGGTTGTAACCCGCCCCAGGACCTCTTCGGCGAACTCGATTTTTTGCCGCAGCCGCGAGGCCAGCGCCTTTACCACGCTGATTCCCGCGTTGCCCTGCCAGATATCTTTCAGGAGGTTTTCGTTGGAGAACTGCACTCCAGGGTTCCCGTGCAGGAGCTCAAACAACATGAATTCGCGCTCGGTGAGAAAGACTGTTTTCCCCAAGGCGTGTATCAGGCGGTTTTCGCGGTCGATGTAGAAGCTGCCGCTCAGGTTGTCCCGTTCTAAGCGTTCGCCGCGCCGCATGAGGGCCCGTACGCGCGCGCAGAACTCTTCCAAGCTGTAGGGTTTGGCCATGTAGTCGTCGCCGCCGGCGGAGAGCCCTTTCACCTTGTCGGCGGTTTCCTCGAGGCAGGATAGGAAGAGGATCGGGGCATCGGTCAGCGTCCGCGCGGCCTTGCAAATGGCGATGCCGTCCAAATCCGGCAGCAGTATGTCGAGCACTATGCAGTCGTAGCGTTTCTCGTTGAGGGCGGCCAGCGCCTTGACGCCGGTATCCGCGCACTCCACGGCAAACCCCTGCCCGGCAAGGCAGGCGCGGTTGGCCTCAAGTATCTCATCGTTGTCGTCTACAAGCAAAATATTCGCCATAAAGCCCCTGTATGCCAATAAGCTTGTGTTCACCCCGGAATTGTCACAATTTTTTATGACCATCGGCCAAAACGCGAGAAGCGGGCGGGTCCGGATGCGTACCGGGCCTGCCCGCTTCTCATAAAACTCCCATGCCTCGCCGCGAGCGTCCCGGCCGCACCGCGGTATGCCGGGTTCCCCCCGCTAAAATGGGCACGCGTGTTTGTGTTTGGGCGGCACTTCTATAAAAATAGTATTCTACCGCCGCCGGAGTCAAGAAATCTGCGAATTTTCCGGCCCCGTGCGGCGCTGCGGGGGGCTGCCGGGGTGTTTTTGGCGTTTTTCGGGGCGTTTGGGGGAATTTTGGGGGTGGCGGCAATATAAACAAAATTTTCCGCGGCGGGCCCTGCGAATAAAGTATATTCTGTATGATATGGAAGGCACGGACTACATAGACCTCGAGCCGGAGGCCCCGGTGCAGTTCCGCTGTTTCGACCGCTGGTACCGGTTCGAGATAGCCCTCTTCATGCTCTTCGGCCCCGTGCTCTTCGCCTTGTGGGGCATCAGCGTCTGGTACTACTCCCTGCGGGGGCACATACTGGGCCCGCTCTTCAAGTACGCGGCTACCGCTACGATCCTCTACTTCATAGCGCGGATAGTATACAGGCATCTGAGCGGCGCCGGCAAAGACAAAACGATAGTGATTGACGGCCTGAAGGTCAGCAAGAGGGATGCCGGCCGCATAGACGCGCTGGACCTGTCCGAAGTAAGCGGCATACGCTTGCCGAGGCCCCCGTTCACAAGGCGGTGGATGATCTTCGAATCAGCCGAATCCAAGGGGACGTTCCTGCTCTCCGTATATGTACGCAACGGCCACAAAATGGTAGACCGGATCTTCAGGATACTTGAGGGGAAAGGCCTGCGCTTCGATGGCGCCGCGCTTTTGCGGGAGAAACTGTACGACGCCGCGAGGCGCTACAACATTCTGCAAAAACTGCGCGCCAAACAGCTGCACAGCATGTTCGGCGCCGCCTCTGCCGTGGCCCTGCTCAACATGGCGGCCATCCTGCTGTTTTGGGAATACGGGCCGTTTGCGCCGCTCATGGCCCTCTGCTGGGGGTTCACAAACTTCTTCCTGCAGGCCGCGGCGTACTTCATCGTAGAGAAAGCCCACCTGAAAAAGCTGCTTAAATCCGGGGAAAAAGCAGACGACGGCGCACCGTTTACGGGATACTACATACTGGCAGGCATATTTGCGCTGCTCGCAGGCATGGCCGCCGGGATATTAGTGCCGGAGCCGGAGATATTTGTGCCGAGGTGGAGGTAGGGGCAAATACCAATGCGAAGATTATCCGTATTGATACCGCCCGTAATCATACTGATACTCTGCAACGGATGCTACCTCGCCAAACAGGGGACAGGGCTCCTCGGGTACCAGTTCCGCACCGTCCCCATAAACAAAATGCTGCGCGACAGCAGCACCGCGCCCGAAACAAAAGAGTTCCTGAACCGCGTCCTCGACATCCGCTCCTTTGCCATAGACAGCCTCGGCCTCAAACGCAACAAAAACTACCTCAAATACGTCCACGCCGGCCGGGACTACATGGTCGATGTCCTCGTTGCCTGCAAAGACGACACCTTCGATCTTTACAAGTGGTGGTTCCCAATTACGGGCAGCGTACCCTACAAAGGCTTCTTCGACAGAAAAGACGCCGAGAAAGAGGCCAAAAAAATCACCAAAAAGGGCGGCTACGACATAACAATAGGAAAAGCCGATGCCTTCAGCACCCTCGGCATAACCGCCGACCCCATCTACTCCTTCATGGCCGAATACAGCGTCTACGACCTCGCCTCGCTCATCATCCACGAACAGACCCACGCGACAGTCTTCATAAAAAGCCAGATACAGCTGAACGAAGAGATGGCCACATTCGTGGGCGACGTGGGGGGGTTACTGTATGTAAAGAGCAAATTCGGCGAAGACTCCGACCAATACAGGGCCGCCGTATTGTCAAAAGAGGACTACAGAACGTACATCAGCCTGATGCGGGAGCTGTACGATGACCTGCGCGCCGTTTACGCGCAAGACTCGTCCCGCGAATACAAGCTGGCGGAGAAAGCGCGGGTATTCGGCAGCTTCCGCTCCAATATCGCCAACAGTTACGACTCCCTCTTTCGGACCCAGCGCTACAAGGGGTTAAAGCAGGCCGATCTGAACAACGCCGTAATAGCCTCAAGGATGACCTATAATCTTGACATGTCGCTCTACTACAGCCTCTACGAAAAGCGCGGCCGGGATATGGCGGCTGTGGTGCGGGATTTGAAGGGGTTAAAGAAAGTCAAAAAAGAGCACAAGGAGTACCTGCGGAAGCTGTGACGCTGCCGGGACAAAGCGGAGAGTTTTGGGCTCAACACCCGATTTAATGGAAAATACGGTTAATAGCGGCCGGTAAATTGGGGTTTATCGGTGTGATGGATATACGTTTTTGTAGATATTATGTTATGCTTGTGGGGTCGCCACTTGCGTTTTCAGTGTGAAAAAAGCTACCTTCACTCTAAGGGGTCCTATTTCAAACCACCGTGGTACCTCTTGGCGAGGTCCACAATAAAAGAGA
>Ga0209755_10001433_pt1 | contig 37134 bp, 33 predicted proteins | sample TergutCo191P1_FD_187301 | JGI IMG/M metagenome (GOLD analysis project Ga0209755, IMG submission 187301) | Cornitermes sp. P1 segment gut microbial communities from Petit-Saut dam, French Guiana - Co191P1 (SPAdes) (version 2) | ecosystem: Host-associated > Arthropoda: Insects > Digestive system... | reverse complement strand
ATTCGGACAGGGGCTCGCAGTACTGTTCGCGCGCCTTCCGCGATGCGTTGCGGGCCGGATGTCCCGACGTCCGCCGGAGCATGAGCCGCAAGGGCGAGTGCTGGGACAACGCGTGCGCGGAATCCTTTTTCGCGACGCTGAAGCGGGAGCTTGAGGGCCTTGACGGGAGGGGCTCGGCGGCGGAGGTGCGGCGGTCAGTGTTCATGTACATCGAGACATATTACAACCGCGTTCGCGCGCATTCGGCTATTGACTTTGTCGCGCCGGATGTGTTTAAATTGGGGTAGGGTCGCTTAACTCTGTTTACATAATCGGGCAAAGACCATCCGCATCTGCGCCATGCAGATGCAGGGGAACCACTGAATTCCGCTTTAATCAGCGCTTCCCTAGCATACCAGAAATGCGCAAGCATGGAAGAGCGGCAAAGTGGAAAACGACAACTGTCCTGTTTTCCAGAATGATTTTAAGATAGTTATCGATTTTCTCCAACATGTGCTTTGGCAACATGGCTACCTGTTCCGTTAAATCTTCTTTGTCCACTGTCGTAATCTGTGAAAAATTAACCACCAATGTTTTTTCAAGCTGGATACCGCTTTTTCTAGCAATACAAAGGAAAAATTACCGAATCTGTCGGCACTTATTTGATCCATCGGCAGTTTTAGAAGCTCGAAAAAAGAAATTGCGAGAAGCGCGGCTAGCGAATTTTTGCGTTTTCTTTCATAGGAAAGTGGAAACTTCGGGTTAAAAGTCGCAATTATATTGCCGACTGGGGTTTCGTGTTTTACTATCCCAATAAAAGGGGTTTTCGAAAATTTGGCGCAACGTAGCGGCATTGCCGTTTTGCGCCGCTTGGTTTGGTAACAGATCCCGTATGGGATTTTGGATTTGAAATAGGTCTGCGGAGACTTTAACACCGCAAGGAGTTTCAGGAACATGAAAAAAACGTTTGTAGCTCTGGTTCTGTTGGCTAGCCTTGTCGCGATTCCCGCGATGGCTCAGGATGCGCATGGGGAGCAAGGTTCCCCGGCGATTCGCAGCGAAGCGGATTTTAACAGTCCGCGTCCCCAGTTTCTTGCCTTTCACTTTGGGCTTCCCCTGGGGTATTCCATGTATGGCAACGGTGGGTTTGTCGCCGGCTTTAGCTTGGGTTTTGACTTTGCCATTCTGGACAACTTGTCGATAGGCTTCGATCACATGAACGTGACTGGCGAACATGATGCGTTTGGTGTAAATCTTTTGCGCATGGGCTTTTCCTTCATGGATATAGCGGGTGCGGCGATTGGCTTTGGAGCGATGGATGCTGGTAGTACGATGGCGATAAGCCTTGGCGCCTTTGGGAATTTCTTCCAAGGCAGATCTGCTTTGGGTCTTGTTTACAGTCTGGGGTTGAGGATTGATTTCGTGACGGAGGCTCAGGACTTCGGCGATGGCGCCATCGTTTTTACCCTGCGAACGACACTGGGAATCTAGTCACATTTTAAGGAGAAGGTGCAAACATGAGAAAAAAAATCGCTCTTCTGGTGGCAGCAGTTGTGTTACTCATGCCCTTGGCAGTGTCGGCACAGGAAGGTTTTACCTTCATGTCCTTCGACATAGGGGGCGGGGTCGCAATAGACATGAATGCCGCCAGCGGTGATGATATGCTTTTGGGTCTTAATTCCTTTGGCATAAATTTCCGCCTTGCGGCCCCTCTGATCCTTGGCGTGTCGTGGAACAATTACGGCGGCGACGGTGACTTTCTTACTATGTTTAACATCAGATACGACATAACCTCCTTTGCCCGCGCAACCCTTGGTTTCGGGATGGGCGACACTTTTTACACAGGGCTGGGGGTTGAGGCTGTTCCTTTCAGGCGGCATGCCGGCGGGCTTTTTTCCGAGCTTAAGCTGGCACTAGGGTATTACTTCAATCCGACGGGGGGCATCCAAGACGGCCTGCTGTTCCTTGGGCTTGCGTTAGGCGTGGGCTTTTAGGGAACCGCTGAATAAATCAGCGGAATCAGCGGTTCCCTCTGCATTTGCTCCCTGCGGTGCGCAAATGCGGTTAAGTGGCACTGATTCCGGCATCGTAGATGCCGCATCCCCATTGGATTTAATCAGTGCTTCCTTAGGAATAATTCGGAACGGCGATACCGCACCGCGGTGTGGTATCGCTAATCGAACGACAAAGCGTAAACCTACCGCGGGCGGTTCACATCTTTCCGCGAAAAGCCGAAATCGCCAAGTTTCTCGCCGAACCCGTAATACCCCCATTCGGCGAACAAAAACCCGTCCACCTTGTCGATGAGTATTCGCTGGTTATCGCCCACCTTGTCGGAATCGACATGCATCGCCACCACTTCGCCCAGGAACAGGTCGTGATCGCCGACCACGCTGACGCTGAGCATCTTGCATTCAAGGTTTACCGGACACTCCTCGATGATGGGCGCGTCTATTACCGACGATTTTGCAGGAGTCAGCCCGTATTCGGCAAATTTGTCCAGCCCGTCCCTGCCAGTGCAGGTGCCCACCAGATCAACCTTGTCCAAAATCGCAGCCGTAGGCAGGTTTACGGTGAACTGCCCCGACTTTACGATTAGCGAATGTGTATACGTCGCTTTTCTTAAGGCAATGCCGATAATCGCAGGCTCCTTTAGGCCGATGTTGAAAATCTCGCCGGCGGTCATTACGTTGGGCTTTTTGTTTTCATCGATGGACACAACAAGCCCCGCCGGGGACGGGTAGACCGGGCGAAACGGCACGCTGATTTTTGTCTTTTGCATTGCGGGCACCCCCATAAGTTTGCCTCGTTCAACTATCCCTGAAGTCCCCCGCCGTCCTTATGTCGTCGCAGTATTCGCATCGGTAGGTTTGCGAATCCGCATTTTCAAGGAAAAAAACATGGTCGATGTATTTCTCCGTCGAGGTTATGCAGCGCGGGTTCTTGCAGACAAGTATGTTTTTGACCTTGTCGGGAAGTTGCAGATTGATTTTCTCGGCGACAGTCCCTTCTTTAATGATATTCACCGTGATGTTGGGATCGATAAGCCCCAGGGCCTTAAAGTTGACGGTTATGTCGTTGGCAATCTTGATAATATCTTTTTTGCCAATCACGTTCGAATCGGCGTTGATAACCAAAGCCACGGTATACGGGGCTTTGTCAAGACCGAGCCAGTTGAAGATACGAACCCCCTGCCCCGCCCGAATGTGATCGATTACAATCCCGTTCGTGATTTTGTTTACCAGTTTATGCCCAAGTTTGTCCGCATCCATTTACACAACCCCCAATATTGACGCCAGCAAGGCCATCCGCGCATACATCCCGTACCTTGCCTGCTTGAAGTAAGCCGCCCGCGGATCGCCGTCAACCTCGACGGCAATCTCGTTCACGCGGGGCAGGGGATGCAGGACGACAAGGTTGTCCTTTCCCAACGCCATTTTTTCCGCGTTAAGGACGAACGAGTCCTTCAGGCGGATGTAATCCTCCTCGTTGAAGAAACGTTCCTTTTGCACCCGGGTCATGTACAGCACGTCCAGCTCGGGCATGGCTTCCTCAAGGCTTCTGGTTCTGCCGAACTCGACGCCCTGCTTTCGCAGAATCGCGGCGATGTATTCGGGAATGGCCAGTTCGTCCGGCGAAATGAAAACGATGCGGATGTTCGCATAACGCGCCAGGGCCTTTGCCAGCGAGTGAACGGTGCGCCCGAATTTCAGGTCGCCGCAGAAACCAACGGTAAGGTTTTTTATCTCCCCACGCAGACGGCGAATGGTGAGCAGGTCGGTGAGCGTCTGGGTGGGGTGATGGTGCCCACCGTCCCCGGCGTTCAGCACCGGAACATCTGAATAGCGGGTCGCTAGCAGGGCCGAACCTTCCTTGGGGCTGCGCATGACAATCGCGTCGGCGTAGCTTGCCGCCATACGTACCGTGTCGGCCAGACTTTCACCCTTGGCCGCGGAACTTGAGCCAGGATCGGCAAAACCAAGGCAGTTCCCCCCAAGGCGCAGCATCGCCGCCTCGAAGCTAAGTCGGGTTCGGGTGCTTGGCTCGAAAAAAAGCGTCGCAAGGAGCTTTCCCCTGCAACTGTCCCGCAGATAAGTCTCGTCGGCCTCGATTTTTTCGGCCAAGGCAAACAGGCCCTCGGTTTCCTCCAAGCTGAAGTTCCCCGGTTCGATAAGGGATCGTCCCTTTAGCATTGTCTTCTCCCCCGTGCAAAAATCTTAGCATTCACGGTATTTTAGCCTATCGCAGTTTTGTTTTTTTTTCAAGTATCGATCGAAGCGCCAAAAATGCGCATATTCAGCGCATTACGAAAACAAGTACACATGCAACCATTCCATCAGAAAAACGAGTATTTATGGAAGAATTCGCTTGCCAAAACAAAACGCACATGGTAAGCTACATCAACAATGTAAAATACGGCGTTTCAAATGACATGCTGTGTCAATAGACCTCTTGCGAAACTCCACAAGTTTCGCAAGAACTATAATCTAAAAAAAGGGGAGCATTGCCATGGCCGAACAAAATAACACTGAATTTATTCATTGGGAGGATCGGTTTTCGCTGGGAATACCCATCATTGATGACCAGCATAAGGAGCTGATCAAGTTAGCGAACACACTTTATAACACCTGCCGTCAGGGAAAGGAATTCGTTCCGGAGGGTTTCAGGAAGGCCGCGTGTGCCGCCGTGGAGTACGTTGCGGTGCATTTTTCCACCGAGGAAAAAATCATGGAACGAGTCAAATACCCCGGGATGGCGGAGCACAAGGCGGAACATCAGGAATTCGTCAAAAAGATTCTAACGGAAGTCAAAAACTTCGAGGAAGGAAGGGCCTTCGTTCCCAACAGGTTCGTTGTCTTCCTGCGAGACTGGATATTGAGTCACATCGCCTTGATCGACAAAAAATTGGCCGGCTACGTTCTGGATTTGGGAAAAAAGGGCTTGCTCAAGCAGTAGACCCGGAACGATTGCTTGATACTTGCCTATCATAGATATATACTGACTGCATGGGTAGAACCTATGTCTTTGTGAACCAAAAAGGAGGGGTTGGCAAAACCACCTCGGCCCTCAATATAGGCGCTTACCTCGCCAATGAAGGAAAAAAGGTTCTGTTGGTGGACTTTGACTCGCAGGCGAATCTCTCCAGCGGGGTCGGGGCAAGGCCCCTCAGACCGGGGATTTACGAGCTGCTTTCGGGGGCGGTCGCCATAAATCAGGTGGTAAAGAAAACCGTCGTTCCGCGCCTTGAGGTAATCCCCTCCAGCATCGAGCTTTCCGGGGCGGCGGTGGAGCTTATCGGGCAGACGGATCGCAATTTGTTCCTGAAAAAAGCGCTTGCCCCCGTAAAAGACCTCTACGACTTTATACTTATAGACTGCCCCCCCAGTTTGGGCGTGCTTACCTATAACGGAATGGCGGCGGCCGACGACGTGCTTATTCCCATGCAGTGCGAGTACTTCGCGATGGAAGGACTTACCCATCTTTTGCAGGCCATACAGATGATTCAGCGCGGCCTGAACAAGTCCCTTGGAATAGGGGGCATTTTTTTCACGATGTACGATCCCCGAACAAGGCTCGCGCAGGACGTGGTAAGGCAGGTAAGCACCTACTTCAAAAACAAGGTTTTTTCCACGATTATCCCAAGGAACGTTCGCCTTTCCGAGGCTCCATCCCATGGCCAGCCCATAGTGATTTACGATCCGCACTGCTCGGGGGCGCGGGCGTATCAAAGCCTTGCGAAGGAAGTACTTGACCGCACTTCGGAAGGAGGTGACAATGACGCGTAAAGCGGGACTTGGCAGGGGTTTGGAATCCCTGCTTTCGGAAAACGACAACGACCTGCCCGGCGTGCACGCCGAGGAACGATCTGGGGTGTTCGCCGCGGCCGAAGCCGAAGATTTAACCCCGGGGCGCGACACCGTGGTAAAAATCCCCCTGGACAAACTGGTCGCCAGCCCCGGACAGCCGCGGAAAAACTTTGACGAAGCGGAACTGCAGGAACTTGCCGATTCCATCGCCAAAGTCGGCCTTATCCAGCCTATCATCGCCGCGAACCGTGGCGATGGTACCTACATGATCATTGCCGGGGAGCGAAGAACCAGGGCCTCCAGGCTTGCCGGCCTTGATTCCATCGAAGCCATCGTCAAGGACTTTACCGACCAGAAGCGGCTTCATGTCTCGCTCATCGAAAACATCCAGCGCGTCGATCTAAATCCCATCGAAGAGGCCACCGCATACAAAAACATGGTGGACTTTTCCGGGCTGTCTCAAGAAGAACTTGCTGCAGAGGTCGGCAAGCCGCGTTCCACGGTGGCGAATTCCCTGCGCCTGCTTAAACTTTCCGCCGAGATGCAGAAAAGTCTTGAAGGCAAGGAAATATCTCGCGGACATGCCCTGGCATTGCTTTCGGTGACGGATCAGAACCTGCGGGAAAAACTGTTCAAGGAAATCACCGACAAAGGGTTTTCGGTACGCGAGGTGGAAAAACAGGCCATGGCCTTGAATTCCCCCCCCCTGGCCGAGGGGGAGACGGCAAGGGAAAAGCCTGCCGCAAAACAGCGCCCACCCGAAATTATCGAGATGGAGGAAAAGTTCATCGAGAGGCTCGGGACAAAGGTGAGCATAGAAGGCGGCATGGAAAAAGGGCGCATCCACATCGAATATTACTCCATGGAAGACCTCGACAGGCTGTATGGGATTTTAGGGAACCGCTGAAACAGTAGACCCCGCAAAACTTATTATCGTTTGACGCCTTTTCTTACCTTTGCGTAGAGTCCCTTGGTAAACTCGATTACCGGCAGAACCAGCACTGCGACGAAACTCCCGGCAAATCCGTTATTGTACAGGTTCAACCCGCCGTTTATGTCCCCGATAAAGACCGCAATCGAAACGTGGAGAAAACCGGTGGCGATGCCCCAGTGCCAGCCGTATTTGCCAGCAATGGGCGCAAGCCCGGTCGAAAACAATATCGCAAGAACGTTCACCGGGGCGGTCGGCGAAAGATGGTTGAAATGCACGGCGATTACGCTCCCTACTAAGACCGGAATCGTATTCCTAAGGTGTTTGCCAGAGGCGGCAAAGCCGGACACCGTGAAAACCCCGCCCAAAATCGGGCCGTTCATAATCGGGCCTTCCTCGCTCGTCATGCCAAGCAAAAGTATGACGGCGGTTGACACCAGGCACAGGATGCCAATGTTTTTGTAGCAACTGCTTCCGTATTTCGAAAAAAAGTCGTTGTCATGCGGATCGCTTTCGTTCTGGATGTTCCTGAATCGCCTAAAGGAAACCGACGGCTTGTCCATGGCGATACCGTAAACGATAAGCACCACCCCAATGCCGCAGGCAAGAATCGTAAGATGTAGCGTGTGCGAGGTGTCCCAGTAGGTTTCCGGCACAATATCCATACCTATGCTGCGGAAAAGCCCCGCAAACATCGTCGCGATGAATCCGCCCGCAATCCCGCCGTTGTAAAGGCAGAAGTTGCTGTGCATGCGCTTTACATATTCCGCCACCGCCGGGAAAATGAACCCTACGAATATTCCCACTCCGTATGCCGCAAGAATCCTAAAGACGGTGGTACTGCCGCCAAAGAAAGCAACCTCGCTGACTATCGGCGCAATCGTCGTGCTTACCACCCCGTGAAGAACCAGGGTCGAAAACTTTATCCCAGAAACCTTTCCGTAAAGCCAAACCCCGGCCGTTATCGGCAAAGTGTTGAACAGGTTCTTGCCGAAAAGCGAAAACCCTATCGTAAGAAAGAGCACGGCGATTATTTTCCCGTTTGGGGCGTTCTTGGTCGATATAAGCAGCAGCAGGTTAAGGAAAAGCAGAACCGCGGAATTCACCAACGCCGCGCCTATCCCGGACAACGCCACATAGTCCGTTATCAGGACGCTCCGGGAGGTATGGATCTTTATGAGGCCGTCCAGTATCTGATGCGGCGTGTCCAAAAGCAGCGCAATTACCACAAATAAAATGCAAATACCAAACATGATGTAGTAATCGACGGGAATTTTATACCTGCCAGGTTTTTGCTCATCCGCATCTACTTGTTTCATGTTATAGTGTAATCATACACCAATATCCATAAGACTGCAACGTATAGAAAGCGTACAAAAGCCTGCGATATGGAAAAGGCAGCCTAATATGTTCGCACATTTGCCGTGGGGGACAATCAAAAAAGGCCCCCTTTCGGGAGCCTTTTACGGTTAAAAGTTCCGCATTCTATGCGGTAAATCGCCTAGAAGTTGATGGTTATCCCAATCGGAACCGCCCAGTGGAAAGAACTGTTATCAGTCCCACCCCACTCAGACCAAAGCCTGACACCTGCGAAGAAGGATGCCGGCCCGGCGGATATCTCGATATACGGGTTCACATGAAAGTCAAAAACGGTGGTATCTCCGCCCATAAAAGCATAAAAAGGACTGTCATCACTGTACGAATGCAGTGCCATCCCTAGGCTCACAAATGCCGTCATATTGTCGTCAAGCCTGAAAAAGGGAAGCAAGTCAAGGAACATCGAAAAAGGAGCACTGTCACCGCCACCAAAACCAGCCACAAGACGAGACCTAAGCCCGATTTGGTCGTTGATATCAACTTCGACTCCCAAACCTGCAAACATGAGCGGCCCACCTATGGTCACATCCAGTATTTCTATTTCCTCATACAAGTGGACACTGAAACCAACATCTAGGCGAAGGGCGTCTTCGGCACCACCCATACCAAAATAGGCAAAAATGGCTCCGTTGTCGGCCCTGTTGCCAGCATAGGTAATGGCGATACGTCCAAAATCAAGGTTAACATTCACTTGGGCGGTAAGCGCACGGTATATGTCTTCCACGGGATCTCCCGACATCGTTATGAACGGAATGCCAAAGTTGAAGCTTATCATTTCGATAGGTCTAATGGTAAAGGCCAAACCCCAGAGATTGTCACCAGCAGTGGCACAACCAAACCCACTGAAGAAAGCATTGCGGGTTTTCATATTCGTAAAGCTCAAGAGCCTAAGAATGTCATTCCAATCCCCATCATCATCATCATCATCCCAGTCATCAGGCCTAGACGTACCAAGGCTGGCGTAAGCACCTATACCAGTAAAATTACCCGGGTTTGCAACCCTAGCATCACCAGCACCCCTGTAGAACTGCCAGCCAGTCCTTCCTTCCGCATTGAAAAAACCATCGGGGTTTGTACCTATCGCCATCCAGAACATTTCCATGGGTCGCCACCATGCGTGGCCGGTCACGGTCCAACCACCGCCCGCAGCCGGCACATTTGAACGAATCCAAGCGCCAAAAGTCCCATCCTCGTTTTGGCCAGTGGCCTGAAGGCGAAGCCTGCCCACGTGACCACCAGCAGTCAGATCATAATCATCATCCACATGGTCACCCTGAATCAAGGTAACCCCAGAATGTATCTGACCTGTAAACTCCACGGCGAAAGCTCCACTGACAACAAGCGTAAGGGCCACTGCGACAGCAATCAATTTTTTCATTCTACAAATCCTCCTGTTATCTAGATAAGAGAGAGCACCCTACAGGCACCCTGAGCCTCTTTATCTCCTAAATAATTCAAGCCCCGTTCGAGGCATTTCGGCCCATTTATCGCCCGCGCAACCGCGCAGAAAAAACGGACCCTTATCTTAGGCATCTGGGACATCTCCGTATAGATAATGACCGACAAACACAATATCGTCCACTTAATGATATCTTAACATTTCGCTGTTTTTTGTCAAGGCGGCGGCGATTTATCTTTCGGCTAAAAACGGTAAATCTGGCCGTTTCTGCGATAAAATGTAAAAAATACGCTTGAGGCTCAATGCGCTATGATTTTCGACTCTTTAGGGAAGCACTGATTAAATCCAAGGGGGATGCGGCATCTACGATGCTGAAATCAGTGCTACTTAACCGCATCTGCGCCATGCAGATGCATCCGACTGAAAGTCGGCAGGAACCGCTGAATTCCGCTTTAATCAGCGGTTCCTTAGACCTCTTGCATCCTTTCCTTAAGGAACGAGTCAACGGTCATCCTGCTCACGCCAAAAATGCGCCCGATGGCGCTTTTGGAAATGCGTCCGTCAAGCAGCTTCCGTATTTCCTCCTCGTGCCCCGAAAGTTTGACGCGGGACGATCTTCTGCCGCTGGGCCTGCCCAAAACCTTGCCTTCCGCCCGTTTACGGGCAAGGGCTTCCTTCGTCCTCTGGGAAATCAGCTCCCGCTCTATCTCGGCGGACAGACCAAAGGCGAAAGCGAGTACTTTTGACTGGATATTGTCGCCAAGCCGGTAGTTGTCCTTTATCGTCCATATCCTGACCCCGTTCTGCATCAGGTGGTTCAGTATCGACATAATCATAAAAAGACTTCTTCCCAGCCGCGACAGCTCGGAGCAAATAATCAGATCGTCTTTTTTGACTTCCGCAAGAAGCGACCCCAAAAGCCGTTTTTCGGGAGATTTGGTGCCGCTGATTGTTTCCTCTATCCACCGCTCAACTTTAAGATTATTTTTCGAACAAAACCGTTCAATTTCGAACCGCTGGTTGTCAACACTTTGCCTGTCCGTGCTGACCCTGATATAGCCGTATGTCATTATGCCCCCAAAAGACGTTGGATAGTTACTTATCGTCAGGTTCGCAAAGGCGGAATTAGCTGCACATAGAATACGTCCGTTTATTTTACGCCGTTGTGCGGGCGATAAACAAATCGAAACCCGCGGGCTTTCAGTCCGATGCAAAGGAGGCAGGGCCTTTTATTAAGGGAAGACAAAGGCATTTTGCGAAATTGCGCTTTCGCTGGACATGAATGGCAGCGGAAAGCTTGATTTGTGTAAAAAACAATGCCCTGGCTGGAATCAAGCCGAACCTATGGGTTCCCACATGTCATGTGGAAAGGCTGGGCCGAAAGGGTTTGTTTAAATATGGGCCTCGTACGGGGTCTGAAGTTAAGTCTGCGGAATTTTAATACCGCGAAAGGAGAACGATTATGAAAAAAATCGTATTATTGTTTGCCGTCGCCGTGCTGGCGGGTGGCATGGCCTGGGCACAGTGGCCTGATCCCAACCCTCCAGATGGAGGAGAAGGGCTGCGTGGCAGGGTAAATACGGCTGTGGTACCAGCCATGGGTACCGAGACCCTTAACACTGCGGGAAGATACACCAGTGCGGCGGATATCGCCATCAATCCCAGGTTCTTCAATTCGAATCTGGAAGGCACCTTCATGTTCCTTGGCGGTAACGTTGGCCTTAACCCAGATGTCGGCCCCAATTCCGACCCGACCCGCATTGACCTTTTGTTCGCCAGAACCATCGGCGGCATATACGTGGGTTTTTATTTCGGCGGCGGCTTCGTGGATGCGCTAGGCGGCAGGACACAGGAAAACACTCCTGGTGCCGATCCGGACGATCTGGAGGACAGAAGGGGAAGGTATACTGAATGGGATACCAATTTGGCGTTGCTTATTGGGATTGCCAACATGGGTATTCGCGTTGATTTCGGTTTAAGAGGAGATGGCTCCAACTCTTCCGCTGAAGGCAATGACTGGGATGAGACGGAGCGGGTAAGGAACGCAGGCCCCACCTTTTCCGTGACTTGGGGCATGAACCAAGGAGATCTGCGTCCTTTTGCCAGGGTAGGTTTAAGGGTCGCCGACTCGACTCGTTCAGAGGAAAGCAGAAGCAGTCCTGATTTTGACTCTGAATCGAGGGTTACAACCGGTGGTGCTTTAGATATAACCGCTGGCGTAAGGTACATTATTGACCCAGTCACTGCTGTTGGCGGCGAACTGTGGTTCGGCACTAGGTTTCGCGACAGGAACAGGGGTTCGGAAACAGACGAGGATGACTGGGATAATCGTTATGCGGGCAGCTTGACTGGTGTAGGGATGTTCCTATACTATCAGCAGCGCTTTGACGGCGAGCGTGGCGGTTTTGGGATCCGCCCCACCATGAACCTAGGGGTTAGTTGGACCAACAGGAATGAGGATCGGGATCCAGGGGAGCCGGGGGATTGGCAAGTGATCGGGGATAGGTGGTTTACCCTTAACGCCGGCTTGGACGTGGGTGCCAGGTGGCAGGCGACCGAAAGGATCACCCTCCTTACCGGCGTCACCACAAGGTTTTTTCAATGGACCACATGGTCAGAGACAGGCAGTAATACCTATGGTACGTCACCTTATCCAGAGGCCGAAAACTCTTCCTGGAGGTTTGACGGCATCAATTTGCACAACTTCAACATTGGCATGACCCTTGCCGCTAGCGAAAGCGTAACCCTAGGGCTTCGTCTGAACAGCCTAATCGATGGGCTTTTTGGCACGCAGTTCAGGCCGACTTTCGACTTCACCGTCACCGCCTTGGTTGGCAACAACTAAGATCGGCGGCGACGAATGCCTCGCTTGATGCGGGGTGATTCAATGCTTTTCAAAGCCCCTGGGATTTCCCAGGGGCTTTTTTGCGTGTCGGGCATGTTTCTTGCGGGGTAAGCTTTTTTACTCGCCGATGTCCAAGCCGGCGATGGTTTCCACTCAGGCAAAAGGCTCCAGGCGATTCCGCCGGGCGCGCAGGCGGAAATCAAGCCAGATCAGCAACGCCGCAACCAGCAGCGAAAACAGCACAACCAGATAGGGGTTGGCTTTTAGGCCGGGCAGGAAACTTGCAAGCCGCGCCGTTTCCTCCATCAAGCGGTACAGCATGGAAAGGGGCCAGGCAAGCAAGGGGGAAAGCCCGGGCAGTATGACGTCAATGCCTAACCAGATCATCGACCCTACCATGAACACGGTGGTAAGCGGGGCGACCACAAGCCCCGCAAATATGCCGGCGGGACGCAGATCGCCGAAAACCATGGCGACTACCCCGGCGGTGCCGATAAAGGCCCCAAGCGAAAGGGCAAATGGTCCAAGCAGAAAAGGCGGAATCATTCCTTTGAAAATGCCGTTGAGCGATTTGCCCAGCACAAGAATTCCCACCATGGCCAGATAGGAAAGTATGAACGAAAGGGAACCGCCCGCCTGCGGCGTAAGCACCAGTTGAATAAGAAAAGCCATGCTCAAAATCGAAAGCGACTCCCGTTTCAACATTCCCAGCACGGCCAGAACCCCCAGAATGTACATAAGAGCCGAACGGTACAGACTTGGCAGCGGGCCGACTATAAAGCAGTATGCGATTATGATAAGCGCACCCGCAATCGCCGCGGGGCGCAATCCCAGCGGTTTTTTGAGCAGGAAAGAAACAAGCGCGATAATCACGGCAAGGTGCATCCCGGAAAGCGCAAGAATGTAGGAAATGCCAGCGCTGCGGTACAGCGCGGTAAGGCCCGAATCGAGGTTGTCGCGTATCCCCAGAAGCAGGGCAAGGGCAAGACCGCCCCACGCGGCATCGCCATCCGAATATCTGGCGAAACGTTCCGTAAGCCCCAGTCTAAGATTGGTGCGGAAACGGTCAACCGGCGGGGCCGCGGCCGTGACGTGCAGGGAATCCGCGCTGAAAACATGGCCGCCCCCGAAAGAGCCGTCGCGACTTTGCAGTCTGCCCTCGGCGAAAACCTCCGCTCCCCTGCCGAATTCCCTAAGCCGCTCGGCGTCTCCCTCGCGGAAAAACACGGTCATCTCCCCCGCAGCCGAGGCCCTCACCCCGCCCGCACCCGAGACCATCCTGAGCGAAAGCGTGGTCATCGCGCTTCCGCCGGAAACCAGCCTAGGGTCGTCCAGCAGAACGCCGGAAATCCCGGTTACGGTGTCCGCGGGAATGCCAAACGCGGGGGCGACCGAGACACCCGCGCCTGCGCTGGTTCCCAGGGCAAGCCCTGCGGCAAAGGCCGCAAGAAGCGCGGGCAGGGTTCGCAGGATGCGCAATGTCCGCAGGCGGCAATTCGCGGCAAAGGGAAAGGGGCAGGAAGCCAGCACCCGGATAAAACACAGCGCCGCAACCGGCGCAAAGATAAGCAGAAGCAAAGCACTTATGGCGATATGCCCAGAGCGGAACAAGGGAAACAAAAGATAATAGGAAAGCGCGGCTCCGCAACCGGCGCACAGGGCATGACTGACTTTCGTATTCGCCGGCATCATTGGCATGCGCCCTTAAAGGGGATCTGGGTATCGCAGTCGGTCATCCTCCACTATCGAAAGACCTATCGTCGTGCCCTTCCGCTCGTTTTGGGGAGCGAAGCCATTGTCGCTAAAAAGCGGGATAGGCAAGCTCGTCGCCGCATTTACCGCCACGTCGTCCAGAATGCGGAACGGCAAGTCGTCGTCGTCATCGGTGGTGCCGAAAACCTTACCCAGAATGTGGTTCCTTACCTCCATTGACAGCGGATCCGCCTCGATATGCATGACCGAGCGATCGATATCCTCGCGGTATACCACCGAACGCACGGTGCCGGACATGCAGATGGCGGCATCGTTCAGCTCAAACTGAATTTTTATGCGAAGGCCGTCACTGGCTTTGCCCCCGACAGTAACCGCGTATCCTGTATCGGAAATATCCTCCAGCATACACTTCACCCCGGGAGATGTTTCAATCTTATGGTGTGCCTCGCCCTCGCCCACAAGATACATGAAAGCCGGCATGCTCACCTTTGTCCGGACGGATTTACGTTTCTGCGTTCTGGAAAGCGTGAAACTGTGGGATACCTTGAGCGACAAAATGCCCAGCGAGTACACCTCGTCCTTGACCTCGGTATCAAACACATAGCCCGCATCGTCTTCCAACCAGAAATAAACGGATACCAGCGTGCCGGGCCATTCCCTGACGGAAATCTTCGAGTTTTTCGCTGGGCGGGAAATGGTCATATATCCGCTTGTGTTTTTGACAAGCTGGGACTTAAAAACCCCCACCCCGGCGACAAGAACTTTTAGCATCTGGCCGTTCTTCATCTGGAGTGTATTGGAAATGGCCTTTTTATCCATGGCCCCGCCTATCTCCATCTTTTGCCGGTAATCGTACATTTTGAAAAGAAGCTCCTGGGTTTCATGGACATCTTCCTTACCCGACGCTTCGACCTCCTGCACCAACGCACGAATGCACATGTCAAGCTCATCCGAGGACGAAAAAATGGAAATGGCTTCGTCTATGCCGCAGTTGACCGCAAGCCGACGAAGCGCCTCCGCTTCTTTAATGGTGAAACCGGCATCCCTGCTTTTGCTCAAAAACTGCATTTGTCCCCCTTGTCTCTTTTTGATATAGTCAATGCGGCTTCCCGCGTATATAATGGGAGAGAGCCCCTGGAAGCCCTGGTTCCGAGGCTGTCGCATCTACTTTATATTGTAGTAAATTTCCGGATATTAGGAAAGTCTAAGCCCAAAATGAACGCGTTTATCGAGCCAATAATCCTGTACGCCGTGCTTTTTTTCCGGTTTCTTTCCGGGCCCGTAATGCCGGAAACGCCTTTGGAATTTTCGGCAAGCGCCGAGGCCGCAAGAATAGTCCTGTACACTGGCCCCGCGTTGGCCCTTGTCTGGTACCTTTTGCTCAAGGTGAAGAGCCTAAAGGAATGGGGCGTTACCCGCCCGGGCAAAAAGGACGTAATCCCGGCATTGATCAGTCTGCCGGCCATCGTTCTTGTCGGCTTTGCCGTGACTGCGGCGGCAAACCACTTCGGCGGGCTGCCGGAAGTCCCCCGGATCCTGCCCCCGACGGCGGTCGCGCCATGGGCGATACTGGTAGTTTCCATTTTCGCCGGGGCCTACCTTGAGGAAAGCTTTTTCCGGTTTTACCTGTTGTCCAAACTGGAAGGAACGGGTTTGGGGCCGCATCGCATCGTTTTGATCTCGACCGTGATGTTCGCATTCTGCCATATCTACGCGGGCCCTTGGGGTTTCGTCAACGCGGCGATTTCGGGGACTGTGCTGGCTTATGTTTTTCTGCGGTTTCGATCGCTGCACGGGATCAGCATCGCCCACGGCATGTATAATGTTATGGTTTTCGCCCTAGGTGTGGCGTAACCCAAGGAGGCTTTTCTGCAAGGCAAGTACGACATTCTGAGCAGCCGTTTCGGTTACGATTCCTTCCGACCGGGACAGGAAGAGGCGATAGATGCGATTTTGGGCGGCCAGGACATTCTCGCCGTCATGCCGACCGGGGCCGGCAAGTCCATTTGCTACCAGATCCCGGCGATGCTCCTGCCAGGAATGACGCTCGTCATCTCCCCGCTTATCTCGCTGATGAAAGACCAGGTAAACGCGCTTCGGACCGCCGGATGCCCGGCGGCGTTTCTGAACAGCTCGCTCACCCCGGCCGAGTATGCCCGGACGGTCGCGGAGATCCGCGGCGGCGAGGTTAAACTGCTTTACATAGCCCCGGAACGCCTTCAGCGGGCGAACCTGCCCATGCCCGACGAAAACGATACCCCGCCATTGGTGGTAATCGATGAAGCTCACTGCGTTTCGCAGTGGGGGCATGACTTCAGGACGAGCTATCTGGAAATAGCCGGCTTCATCGACAGCATCGTCGGGCTGCGGCCTATAACGGCGGCTTTCACGGCAACCGCCACGCCCAAGGTAAAGGAGGACATCGAGCGGCTTCTGTGCCTTCGGGAACCTGTTTCCATAAGCACCGGTTTCGACCGGCCCAATCTTTACTTCGAGGTGCGCAAACCGGGAAACAAGAAGGCCGCACTGCTCGAATACGTCGGGGAACAGAAAAACCTGAGCGGCATTGTGTACTGCGCAACCCGCAAGGCCGTTGACGAGACATACGAGCTTCTTTCTCGCAACGGCTTTGCCGCGACCCGTTACCATGCCGGCCTTGAGGATGGCGCGCGCAGGAAAAACCAGGACGATTTTCTGTACGACCGAAAGACGGTGATGATCGCGACGAACGCCTTCGGCATGGGCATAGACAAGTCGAACGTGGGCTATGTCGTGCACTACAACATGCCCAAAAACATCGAAAGCTACTATCAGGAGGCGGGACGCGCCGGAAGGGATGGGTCCAACGCCGACTGCATCCTTTTGTACAGCGGGCAGGACGTGCGCATCAACGACTATCTTATATCGGGCAGCGATGAAAACGGCGAATGCGACCCGGAGCTTCTGGCCCACAACCGGGAGCTTTTAAGGCAGATGACGTTTTACGCCACGGGCAACGAATGTCTACGCCGGCGGTTGCTTTCGTACTTCGGCGAGGAATCGCCGAAGTCGTACTGCGGCAACTGCTCCAACTGCCTTACCGAGTACGAGGAGGCCGACGTTACGCTGGAGGCGAGAAAGATTATCTCCTGCGTTTATCGGCTGAAACAGCGCGACAGGGCTTTCGGCAAAACGATGATTTGCGATATTTTGCGTGGCAGCAAGGGCGAAAAGATAAAGCGTTTCGGGCTGGACACCCTGAGCGTCTGGGGCATCATGGCCGAAACAAAGTCCCCGCGCATCCGAGCCATAATCGACTTCATGATCGACGATGGCTGTCTGGAATCGGAGGGAAGCGAGTACCCGGTGGTGGTTCTTGGCCACGGGTGCGAGGAGATCCTGAAAGAGGAACGGCGGCTGCACATGAAACTGCCCAGAGAGCGTATGCCGGAAACGGCGAAGGGAAAACCACACGAGAAAGCCGTTTCCGGCGGCGACCCAGCTTACAAAGTGGTGGAGACCTTTTCCCATGGCCAGGACATGCCCGAGGAAACGGACATCGACAGGGGTCTTTTCGACGAGCTCAAGGAACTGCGAAAGAGAATCGCCATGAAAGAGACCGTACCCGCATACATCGTCTTTAGCGATGCCACCCTGCGGGACATGTGCCGCAGGAAACCAGAATCACTGACTCAACTCGCCGAGGTCAAGGGAGTCGGATCCGTCAAGCTGGAAAAATACGGCGAGACGTTCCTCAGTGTCATTCGCGGTTATCGCCCACCGTGAACCGGGCACCAGTAATTACCGGTAAGGGTCAGCAGCACAATCAACCTGATGTAGTCCCCGTGGGTATCCCCCAGGTATGCGCCAAGGCCCTGGAACTGATCCGCGTTGTCGGGGGAATAACCCCAGAAAGCATTGACCCATTGCTGATCGGCTCCCACCGCCGCCGCGGTTACGGCAAACGTGGGGGCGAACAGGTTCGGTTCCGCCCAGCCAAAAGGCGTACCGTTCATGTTGAGGGGGCCAAGCCTGCTCAAGTTGCTTCCCGCCGTGAAAGCCCTCGCAAAATCGTCAAGCGGCCCGATTATATAGTCCCGCAAGGTTGAACCGCCTATCGCCACATTGCCGAACAGCATGTAGGTTATGCCCAGCCGCAACGGAACGCGGAAAGCACTGTACGCAAACGCATCGTCAAAGGCGTCAATTATGTTTCCGGGGGGAACCACCCACCCTGTCGCCCCCCGCATGGCAAAATCGGGAAGCAAACCGTTCGTGTTGCCCAAACCGTTTTGCGCATCGCGTATCTCCCTTATAACATTGAACGAGGCATCGATGACGGCCTGCCAATCATGGGCGGGATCGACATCCCTAAACGCCTTCAAATGGCTGATCATGAGGTCGGATGTTCGAACGGTGTTGCTGTGAACCGGGTTGCCAGTGACCTTGGCCCAATCGCCCAAAAGAAGAACATTAAGATCCTCGTGCACACAATAAGTCCACAAATCGGCGAGCATAGCGCGGGCGATGCCAATGTAGTCGTACCTGCCGCCGCTTCCCCATTGCCTGTCCGCCAAAATCAACGCATAGATAATGTCCATGTTGTCGCCCGTGGTGCTGTTCCCGTGAACGGTATCGCGGGTGAACGGGGCGAACTTCACGCCGTCAACCACCCTGTAGCCCCCCTGAGTAACCCCAGCCAGGCTGATATCCTGATATCCAAACAACCGCAAGGTAAACATGCTGGAGCCCATGTTACTTGAGAATGCGCGAACCGTGCGCAACATTGCGTCAAAGTAGTCTCTTAGGCCAGTACTGCCAAATATCCATTCCCCAGAAGAAAGGCCCAGCCTTTCCTCGATCCCCGCCATGTAGGCAAGAATCATCATGCCATAACCGTGAACCTCGGAGGTTGTGATGTGCGATATGGGTACGTCGGGCCCCAGAGAATGGCGAAACACCATGCGAAAACCTTCTCTGGTCTGCGGGCCACCCGAGTCCACGATCAAATCGTTGCGAAGTATTTCCCTGAACAGACCGATAATCGTGTCGTCCATTTGCGCCTGCGTACGGACGGTGGGCATCATCGGTGCAACCGCAAGCTGGTTAAAGGCACGCTGCGGGAAGGGAAAACGGGGCGCATCGGCTCTAGGCACGACCCTATCTTCGCGCGTAGCGCAACCCATAATCAAAGAACTTCCGGCCACTAGAAACACGACCGACAACAATATTGCAATTCCTTTCATTTGGTTTCTCCAAAACACCTAAACATGCTCAGAAAACATCGGCTGACACCGACAACTTGCTGGCACATCAGTATACCACAAAACGCCTGATAATCAACCGGCTACGCTGAAAAATTTTGAATCAATTTCGATGCAGCAGGCCGTTTCAAGAAAGAAATAGCTGCTTGGGGGAGGGAATTTAGCCGTGGAATGCGCCAATTACCTAGGGAACCGCTGAATAAATCAGCGGAATCAGTGCTTACCTATGAACGACCCTTCCACGCTGGCCCGTAAGCTCAAGATAGGCAAGTTCCGCAAGGCCGAAACCCGCGTTTTGGGCAAGGTGCCTGGCGCGTTCGTCGAACAGCATATCTTCGTACATCTCGCCGGCAAAACTCTGCTCAATCAGGCCCGACCTTTGGATGGTACTCCTCATGCTGTTTACCAGGGTTTTTACCAAAAAGATTTCCAGTTCCACGCATTGCTGGAACAGCTCGCTGTCCCTGTCGATTGTCACCCCAGCAAGGGGAACCCTTGGGGCAACGCGGGACAGCGCCGGAGTCGGGGTTGGCGCAGTCGTCTCGGAAGCCGGGGAGCTTCTTTCGGGGACGTTCCTGGCCGCGGCGTTCCTAAGCGTTTCCTCGAAGGTCGCAAGATCCGGGCCGGAATCCCTCTGTCGGGCCATTAGATTGCCGCCGAGACGGGCACTGTCAAGACTCATCGAACCCAGTTGCGCCGTTCCCAAACTCCTTAGATCCATGCCCTAATCTCCCCCTACCGCCTAAGCGCCGTGGCCGTTCCCAGCATACTGTCGCTGGTCTGGATAGTCCTGGAATTGAACTCGTAGGCGCGCTGCGCAACGATAAGGTTCACCATTTCCTGCACCACCGCCACGTTGGACATTTCAAGGAACCTGTTCTGGATCGTGCCCATGCCATCAAAGCCCGGCGTGCCAGGGATCGGATCGCCCGAAGCCGCGGAAGTCCTGAAAAGGTTGTCCCCGACGGCCATAAGGCCCACGGGGTTGGGGAACCGGTAAAGCTCCAGCCGGCCGACCTCGAGAGCCTCGTTGGGATCGATATCCGGGACGACCACCGTCACCCGACCGTCCCGGGTAACGTTGATGCTCTGCGGCAGAAAGCCCTCGGGCATGATTATGTCCGGAAGCAGCCAGAAACCGTTGCTCGTCACCATGCGACCGTCGGAATCGACCTTGAAGGTCCCGTTGCGGGTGTAGGCCCAGGAACCGTCGAACATCTGCACCCGGAAAAAGCCCTCGCCGGCAATCGCCATGTCGGTGGGAACATCGGTCTGCTGAAGCGAGCCCTGCGAAAAAACCCGCTGGGTTGCGGCAAGACGCACGCCGTGGCCCATCTGCACGCCCACCGGAACCACGGTGTTTTCCGTGGCCGGGGTGCCGGCGACCCTGAGCGTCTGGTAGATCAGATCCTCGAACTCGACCCGCTGCTTCTTGAAGCCGTGGGTGTTAACGTTCGCCAAATTGTTGGAAATGACATCGACCTGGGCCTGCTGGCCAATCATGCCGGAAGCACCGGTCCATAAACTTCTTACCATAACTTTACCTCACCCTTCCCTAGCTCAACCTGGAAACTTGATTTATGAGCGTGCCCAAGGCCGTCTCATGCGCCTGGATCACCCTTTGGTTCGCCTCGTAAGCACGGTTAATCTCGATCATTTTTACCATCTCCATGACGGGATCGACGTTCGCCATCTCGATAAAACCCTGAATCACCGTGGGACGCCGGTCGCCCTCGGCAATCATGGGCGGGCCAGAGATCTCGCTTTCACGCCACAGGCTGGAACCCTGCTTCTGAAGATAGCGGTCAAGCTCGAACTCGACAATTCTGAGGGTGTCGAGCACGACGGTATCTTCCCACAGGTTGTTCTCGCGGCTTACCATCACCTCGGGATCGTCGCTTATGGCGGCGTTGATCCAAATCCTGCCTTCCTGATCCACCCTGAAATTATTGGCCTTAATGCTGATGGGGCCGTTCTCGCCCAGAACCGGGAAGCCTTCCTTGGTTACCAAAAGGCCCTCCCTGCCAAGCTGGAAGGAACCATTCCGGGTATAGCGTTCACCCCAGGGGGTGTCAACCACGAAAAACCCCCTGCCGTCCAAAGCGAAGTCGAAATCGCTGAAGGTTTCCCGCAGTGGGCCCTGATCGAAATTGGTGAAAAGCTCGTTCAGCTCGACACCAGTACCAAGCCTTCCAACTATGGGGGCCAAATCCGAGGAGCCAAAGGGGTTAAGTCTCACTCCGTCGTCGTCCATCCGCCGAATGAGCAGTTCCGGAAATGCCTTGAAGGCGGCCACCTCGCGCTTAAAACCGCTGGTATTTACGTTGGCCAGATTGTTCGCCACCGCATCGAGCCGCCATTGTTGGGCCCTCATCCCGCTTGCCGCCGTGTGCCACCCTCTTATCAACTTAGACCCCCAGAAAAGTAGTAGGAAACCATACTTCCTAAGTTTACTATCGGCAAGCGGGGGGCCAAGGTTTAGGGAACCGCTGAATAAATCAGCGGAAGCAGCGGTTCCCCCTGCATTTGCTCCCTGCGATGCGCAAATGCGGTTAAGTAGCACTTGATTTAATCCCCATTGGATTAAATCAGTGCTTCCTTAGGCTTTTGGAGGGATCATGGACAACGGAACATAAAAAAGGGAGCAGACAAATCTGCTCCCCAAAAACAGGTGGGCGATACAAGAATCGAACTTGTGACCCTCAGCGTGTCATACTGATGCTCTAACCAACTGAGCTAACCGCCCAAACGTTCGGCGTTACCAAGACAACGCGCGACAACCAAAAACGCCCGAAGGCCGGTCTTACCCTTGCTTAGCTTTCTCGCGGATAGCCACGTTTATCGCTATCTTCTTACCCTCGCCAAGCGTCATCGGAACGACAAGTGCCTCTATGCCCGTGGCGATTTCCATGTTCTCACCGGTAAAAAGCGCCGGCGGGGTAAGGTCGAACTTAAAGCCAAGATCGTGGAGCTTGGTTACGGCCTGTGCGGTCACCATGTTGGCAAGTTCCTGAATCGTGGATTTTGCCTCATCGTCAAAACTCGCAAAGCCTTCAAAGCCAGGATCAATGAGAGTTCTGGTCATGGCATTGACCACATACAAGGCAGTATCCTTGGTCATATCAAGCAGAACTCGTCCTTCCACATCGCCGGCAAGCCCAACCAACACCGCAACCCCGCTAATTTCCTTGGAAGAGGGCTTCAAGGAAAGCTCACCGCGCTTGACTTCCGGACCCACACATTGGCTCAACATGTCAAACGTGGACTCAACAAAGGGGTTGATATATTCAACTCTCATAGTACACTCCTTAAATCAATTCAATGTTTATGCGTTATGCATAAATGCCGAAACCAGTTCGCTGGACCTTGAAACCCACCTGTCGCCAGGAAGTTCCTCATTTTTCCCCAGAATAACCAGACCCTGATGCTTCAGTTTCTCGGCAAAACTGTCAATCAGCCTATTCTGATCCTGCTCTGAGAAGAACGACATCACATCGCGGACAAGGATTACATCCAAGTCCGGCAGGGGATTGTCATTCAACACGTCATGATACTCGAAAACTATCGAATCCTTTATCGTCTGGTTGAAAGAATAACCACCCTTTCCCTTGACCAAAAAAGCGCGACAATACTCCGGAACATCATCCTGATCAAAGATCATATTCGGTGCCTGACTTATCGCCATGACATCACTGTCGTTGGCCCATATCTTGATCTGCAAATCCGGATAACTGGACTTAAGTATACACGCAAACGAAAAAGTTTCATAGCCCTTGCCGCACCCAATGTTCCACACCTGAACGGTATTGGAGGGGAAGTTAGCCGGCAAAGCCTCTTTTATAGACGCGGCATAGTCCTCGGTCCAGAAAGTCCCGCTGCAGGGCGAGAAGAAACTGGAGAGGAATTCGTCGGCATCGGCGGCGGTTCTTAGCTGAACATCCGCACCAGCCCGCACGCTGCTCCATTCGGAGAAACGTCCCCGCATCCATCCTTCGTTCAACGGCGACACGCCAAAACGCCTTAGCGCCAACAAACCTTCCTTCAGGAAGTCGATCGCCGAAGCGGCCGCGAAACGCTCCTTCTGCTGATCCGCGGTGACAGAGGTGACGGTCGGCGGCGGGACGAAGAAATCGCCGGTACTGCTTACGCTACCAAGCCCCTTATCCTTGGCCTCTTCCTTCTGACCAAATATGCGCACCACGTCAAGGATAACGTACAACTCGCCACTTTTTTCCACAACCCCGGAGATATACTTGATGTTTATATCACCAAAAATAGGGTGCGGCGGCTGAATCGTCTCGCGGTTGACCCCGACAACCTTGTCGATTTTATCGACAATGGTCCCGTACACCTGCTCGTTGATGCGAAGGATCAGCATGTTCTCCTGCCCATCGGACTTTTTGTCCCTGGGCAAGTGGAAGAAGGTCCTAAGATCAATGACGGGGATAATATCACCGCGTAGGTTGTAAACCCCCCTCACGAACGAAGCCGCGTTCGGCACAAACGTAAATTTGTCCGCCCTGGCAATCTCCTTCACATTCATGATGTCAACACCGTAATCCTTTCCCGCAAGGGAAAAAGTGATCATCTTATAATCGACGGTCTCGATCCGTTCTTTCTGCGCCTGCAAATCGGCGTTTACCTGTGCAAGGTCTTTCATTACTGCTGTCATGTTAACCTACCGTATTGAAGCTTCGCGGATTTGGCGTTGCTCCATCTCCTTCTTTAGTCCCAATTCCAAAAGCTGGCTCACGTCAATAATGAGCGAAACCGAACCGTCTCCCAATATGGAAGCTCCGGCAATTCCCGGAGAATTGGTAAATTGATCCCGCAAGGGCTTGATAACCACGTCTTCTTCACCTATCAGGCTGTCAACCATGAAGCCCATCTTTCTTTCGGCTGTACCAACGATGACAATAAAATTGTAATCCTTGTGTTCCTCGGTCTTGATCCCGAAGAGCCGATTCAGGCGGAGAAGGGAAATTACGTCACTACGAATGTTGAAAACCTCGTAATTGTCGATCCTTTTGATCTCTTCCGGCTTTATGCGCAAACTTTCGATGACGCTGGTAATCGGAATGGAGTAGATCTCCGAACCGACCCGCACCAAAAGACCCTGGATAATTGCCAATGTGAGGGGCAGCTTGATGATGAATTTGGTGCCCTTCCCAAGTTCGGAGTTTACCGTAACCGTGCCGTTGAGCTTGTCAATCTGGCGGCGAACCACGTCCAAGCCCACGCCGCGGCCGGAAATACTGGTGATCTCCTTGGCGGTGGAAAAGCCCGGATCAAAGATCAGGTTGAAAGCCTCCACATCGGTGAGCACCTTCCCGGGGCTGATAATCCCCCGATCCACGGCCTTCTTCCAGACCGCCTCGACATCGATACCCTTGCCGTCATCGGAAATCTCGATGACGATCATGTTGCCCTCGTTGGTGGCCTTGAGCAGCACCCTGCCCTCTTCGGGCTTTCCGGCGGCGCGGCGCACTTCCGCCGACTCGATTCCGTGGTCTATACAGTTCCTCACCGAGTGCATGATCGGATCCAGAAGATCCTCGATGACCGACTTGTCCAGCTCGGTCTCCTCGCCCTCGATAACCAGGTTGATTTTCTTGCCGAGCGTCTTGGAAAGATCACGCACAAGCCTGGGAAACCGGCTGAAAATCTGGCTGATCGGCACCATGCGAATCCGCATGACCCCTTCCTGCAACTCCCCGGTAATCCTGCCAAGGTTCTGCGAGGTGGAGCGGAACTTGCCCATGTTGCTCTTGAACGATGCCTCGAACCCGTCAAACAGCGAGAATATGTCCCCGTAGTTTTCGTTTATCTCCTTGCGGATATCCTTGACGGACTTGCCGCCCTGAATGCTTTCAAGGTAATTGGGAAGGCTGTCAAAGAGACTCTTAATTTTTTCCCTATACTGGCCCTCGACCTCATGAAGCTGGTTCACCATCCTGTTGAACTGGCCGCTAATCTGGTTGAAGGTCGCTTTGGTGATGACCGTCTCCGAAACAAGGTTAAGAAGGTCGTCAATCCGCTTGGAATCCACGCGAAGAATCGAACTCGCCTCTTTCCCCGCCTTCTTGGCATCCCCCGACGCCTCCACCTTGACGGGAGCCACCGCATGATCGGCAGCCTTGTCATCTTCCGCCGAAACACTCGCCGCGGCATCCACCCTAGCGGGCGTCGCAGCCGGTGCGGAAGCAACCATCTCCGCCGCCGAGCCGATCTTAGCCACATCGGTAATATCCGCATCAAGGGAAACATCGGGCAGAACTACCGCATATTTAATTTCCCCCGGCGTCTGCCTGGTGGCGACATAGTAGTCAACTTTGGGGAAGAAATTATCCTCGTACAGTTGCTCAAAATCGGGCGAAGTTTTCAGTATGGTACCGATGTTTTTAAGGACGGCGTATATCTGTATACCACCGACAGTGTTCATCAGACTGTTTTTGTCGAACGCAACGGTAATACGGTAAACAGGCACGCCACCCTCGGCGGCATCCTTAAGCTCCCGAAGATCTTCCTCGCTAAGCGGCATGGCACCGACAGGAACGGCGGCCACAGGCTTGGGCTTGGGCGCAGCCGGCTTCGGAGCAGACTTGCGACCAGCCTTTTTGTGGCTTGATCCCTCCGGCAGCAACTCGGAAAGGCGATGCTCGATATGGGAAATATCCTGCTGATACACCGCCCCATTCATCCGTTGCTCCAACATCGCTTTGATCACATCGATAGCCGAAAGCAACGTGTCCGTCACGCCTTCATTGATCGCTATCTGATCCGAACGGATGGCATCAAGCACATCCTCCACAATGTGGGTAAAGGAAGACAGCTCCATCATTTCCACGGTTGCTGACCCACCCTTTAAGGTGTGTGCGGCCCGGAAAATCTCGTCCACAGCGTCTTTATTAGCGCCTTCATTCTCAAGAACCAGAATATTCTGTTCCAGCGTATCGACCTGCATTTGGGCCTCAGCGAAGAAATCCTTGAGCAATTCCTCGTTTTGGGGATCAAGATAGTCACTCATACCTGTAAATATATACCGGTTCGCATTTTCCGTCAATATGCATTCGAAGGTATTGAACCAAGAAACCGATAAATTTTGGCATTTTTTCAGCCGGCAAGCCCCGCGGCCCCCAATATGGCCGCGATTTTCTTCCATTTATTCATAGAGTACAGGTGCAGCCCATTCACCCCGGCCGCAACGAAGCGCCGGATCAGTTCTGCGGTGTACTCGATGCCGGCTTCTGCGAGGCCATCGGGGTCGTTTCGGTACCTGCCGAGCAGGGAGGCAAGCTCCGCGGGGATGGAGCAGCCGTTGGAAATGGTCATGCGGATGGTCGGATCGTAGGCCAGCACCGGCATAATCCCCGCCGCCACGGGAATGGTCACGCCCGCCTTCCGAATTCGTTCCATAAAACGCTCGAAGGCCGGCACGTCATAGCAAAGCTGGGTCATGACGAAGCCCGCACCGCTGTCCTGTTTCGAACGAAGGCAGGCAATGTCGGATTCCACCGAGGCGGCTTGCAGGTGCTTTTCTGGGTAACCCGCCGCGCCTATGCACAGTTCGGGGAATTCGAGCCGCAAAAAGGCGATCAGCTCGTCCGCATGGGCAAAATCGCCCCGGACGGCTTCCCGGCCATCGGGAAAATCACCCCGCAACGCAAGGATGTTGGCAAGTTTCCTTTCCCGGTATTCCGATACGATTCTGCGGATATCGTCGCGGCTGCTGCCGATGCAGATAAGATGAGGCACCGCAAGGTTTCCGCTGGCACTTACGATGTCGCAGACCTCGATGTTCCTTCCGCGGGCGGTTCCCCCTGCGCCGAAAGTACAAGAGAAAAAATCCGGCTTGAATTCACTCAAGCGGCGGATGGTCTCGCGGATTCCGTCCAAGGGAACCTCGTCCTTTGGCGGGAACACTTCAAAAGAAAGTGTTGTTTTTTTCGTCAGTAATTCGGCTATCGTCATGTTGCTCTCCTGCCGTTAATCTACCCGATTTTCCCACGAAGTGAAACATCCCCAGGGAACCAATTCCGAGTTTGTTGACACCCACGCCTACTGGTTGCCGCCCATGTGGTGTCGGTGCCAACAGGAGGCGCCGGAGCCTGTCCTAAAAAGTGTGTAAATGGCCATAATTGAGGTAGAGATACCGAAAGAGAAAATATGGCCAGGACACGACAAAAAAATAGAGAGGGCACTACCCGAGCTTCGTTTTGCAATCTAACGTCCCGCACAATCGTCAATCCATTTAAGGTATTCCGGCAGACCATTCGTGATGGGTATCTGTATTATTTCCGGAACCTCGTACACATGGTTTTCCCTTATCGCGGCCTTGATTTCCTCAAACAATGCCGTCTTTGACTTGATGAACAGCGTGATTTCGTTCTCTTCGCAGATTTTGTCCTGCCAATAATAGATGCTTTCAATCGGAAACATCTGCACGCAAGCCGCCAAGCGTTTCTCCACAAGCAGTTTGGCGATTTTCCTTGCCGAATCTTTGTCGGCGGTGGTTGTGATGATTATCGAGTACCCGTTTTCCTTGCAAGGCAGTTCTTTGGCCACAGCAACCTCCTTCAACATCACACATGCACACGGCAGGACTCAAGTTTTCGCAAACGATTTTCATCGAGTTTTATGTGCAGGTTCTTTTCCTGGGTCGGTATCACAAGCCCCTTGGGGCCGTTTTTGGCGCGGCGCAGGTACTTTACCTGCGTGTAGAAAAGATCCCCTTCGGCGTGGTTCCGGCCCTTCGAATAGAAAATGGCGAGGTTCCCCGCATCCAGCAGGGTTTCAAGGGGGAAGGTCTTACCTGCGCGTTGTTTGACAAAAACGTAACCGCCTGGAAAGTCCCGCGCATGGAGCCACAGATCGCCGCCTTTGACATGTCGGCGGAGCAGGACGTCGTTTTCATCGGCATCCCTGCCAACGATGATAAGCCAGTCGCCGCACTTAAAGGTTAGTCCAGGGCGTTTTTTGTCTTTCGCAGCGGCGGACGGGCCGGGTTTCCTCGCCCCGCCTCCCCTAAGAAGTTTCGCCAGAACAAGGGGATTGTCCTCGGCCATGAGCAGTTCCAGCTTCTTTTCGACTTCGTCAAGCTCGCGCTCCCCGGCCTCGATTTCCCGGCGAATGTCGGCAAGACCTTTTTTCGCCTTCCCGTACTGCGCATAATACAGCTCCGCCTGCGCGGACGGGCTTTGGTCGGGATCCAGCTTTATCCGAATCCTGCCACCCCCGGCGGCAAAAAAGTTGTCCGCCTCAAGCCAATCGTCGCCGGGTGTAATCTGCGCCAAATTCGCAAGGATTATGTCCCCGTATTCCCTTAACCGATCCGCGTCGGTAAAATCCTTTTCCTTGGCACGCAACCGCTCCAGCGCGGCCTGCAACCGCCCCATGCTGCCCTCGCAGTCCCGGCGGGCCTGTTCCCTAAGTGCCTCGAGTGAAAGGGCGTTGCCGTGTTCCGCATAAAATGCGTCGAGTTTCGCATTGAAGGATTCCCCCGCGGTTGGCAGTTCCCGTATCTCGTACTCGCGGGTTCTTCCGCCCGCGCCGCCATCGCTTTCTTCGGGGGCATAACGTCCACCGGTAACCTCGCCCTTTTTCGGCAGGCGGCGCATCGCATCCAGCACCGCGCCGGTTTCATCGGTTACGACAAAGTTCGCGGCATTCGACCACAGCCTAATGTACAGACGGAAACGCTTTTCCCCCCGCCTTATCAGCAACCGGATGATGCGATCATCCCCCAACTGCACAGCTTCCTCGATCCAGCCGTTGACGACCCTGGAATTAAGGAACTGGGCAAAACGCAGGGGCTTGTCGCTTTTGGGAAAAGCCCTGAAAGTCTCGTGCATACGGCAGGCGCCAGGGGTGAGCGCGATGAGCAGTTGCCTGGCAGCGCCTTTCTTGGACGGAACGCCGCTTTTCTTGTGTACCCGCAGGGCGATTACGTCAAAGGTACTCTGTACGGCCCCCTGAATTTGGGCCCCCACGAGATCGAGCTCTTCCAGAACAAGGTCGATTTCCTTCCAGTTCAGAGACATCGCATCTATCTACAGGTCAGTTAGGCAACCCGAAAAACCTGTTGGAATTTTCCCAGAGTTGGGCGGTCATGGCCTCCGGCTCCAGCCCCAGCATTTTGGCAAGGCACAAAGCCGTCTCGGGAAGATACTTGGGCATGTTCCGTTTGCCTTTCTGACTGGTCGGTACCATGAACGGACTTTCGGATTCGACAAGAAGGCGATCCACTGGAAGCACCGGGATGGTTTCATGTAGGTTTCTGGCGTTCTTATAGGTAAGATTACCGGCGAACGAATAGTATAGGTTTAGCCCCAGCCGAAGGGCCTCCTTTGCATAGGCGGCGTCCTCTGAATAGCAGTGCAGGACACCTCCCCTGGGCGGCAGGCGGTCGCGAAGAATTTCTAGCACGTCATGCCCCGCTTCGCGGTTGTGGATAATCACTGGTAGATTGAGCTTGGCCGCAAGATCAAGCTGAGAGATAAACAACTCAATCTGGGACTTCTTGTCGCCGAATTTGCGGTAATAGTCCAGGCCTATCTCCCCTATCGCAACGACCCTAGGCAGTTGGATACTCTGCTCGATGGTCTGGATCCAGTTCCTGCCCGGATTATTCACCTCGGACGGACTAACCCCCACGGCGTGATACACGTTCTCTGTTGATTTAAGATTCTCGTATACCTGCGCAAAGCCGTGAAGGCTGTTGCAGATGGATACAACCCGAGTGACGGATGCCTGGCGGGCTTCCTGTATCACAATGAGCTGTTCAATAGGGTCGTCTACAATCAGCCCCAAATGGGCATGAGTATCAAAATACTGCATCGCTTAAGTCCAAAAGGTATGATAAACCAGTCGCCCTTATAGTGCAAAACGAAACCATGCCCGGGCGAGCGTTCCAAACTGGATATTCTCATTCTAGTATAGCTTTCCGGCAAAGTCAACAAAAAAAATGCGGTTTTCGTTTGAACGTGGGGACTATCCGCAGTTTTTGTTCCTCGTCCCCTACCCCTAGGTTTTCTTGGACATTTTATACGCCAGCAGCAACATGTTGTAATACAAAAAAGGGAAAAAACGCAGCAGTTTTACAGGGTTTCGCAGACAATAGCCGATCCATTCAAACCCAAGGCTGAAAACCTTTCGCGACGGACGCCACTTGCGCCCAGCAAGAACGTCGAACAAGTCGCTGCACCAAAGTTTAAGGCCGTTTCCCAGCCGCCCGGCGTTTCGGGCAAGCCACAGTTCCCCGCCCCGCACCCCTTTGCCAACCAGAAGCAGGGAAGGGGACGATTTGCGGATCGCCGCGACAACGGACGCTTCCTCCTGCCGCTTGAACGCAGGGAACCGCCCCACAATGCGAAGCCCGGGAAAAGTCGAGGAAATGTTCTTCTCGATTTTCAGCAGGAAGCGCTTTTTACCTCCAAGCAGGTAACTGGAAAATTCGTGCTCTTCCAGAACGGACATGCACCTCATTATAAAATCGAATGGCATGTAACGTACGGGCCGCTTTTTCAGCAAGAACCATGCTCCCCTTACTATGCTTTTCGAGATGGGAATAACCAGCATAGCCTGTTCCACATATTCCCGATATTCGGTATTGCGCCGTGCGCGCAGGAGATCCCAGACCGAAAGCAGAACGATATTGTGCTCCTCTTTCTCGTGAGCCAACCGAAATATAAGAAGGTTAAGATTGTCAGGCTCAACTATGTCGATGGGCACCTTGAGCAACCTAATGCGTTCGCTTTTCGCCATCTTAATGAGCTCTTCTAGTGGTGCTGCTTCCTCTGACGCTACTTCGTCTTCCACGAATCTCTCTCCAGTAAAAGTATCCGCACGGCCGCCTGTGCATACAGCGCAGCCGTTTCCGTACGCAAGACCGTGTCCCCTATGGTGAAGGGCCGAAAGTCGGCGGCCAGGAACCTGTCCACCTCGGCAGGGGAAAACCCACCCTCGGGGCCAATGGCCAGCACGACCGTTTCGGGGTCAGTTTCAAGATACACATGAAGGCTGGTTTTTGCAAGATGCGTGTCCGCAAGAGGCAGGTGGTGGAACAAAAGACCCATCGCACCAGGCCGCTCCGCCTTGATGTTCGCCCAATAATCAAAGAGCCCATCGCAGGTCATGGGCCGGCGGATTTCCGTCGCCGTCATCGAACCGCTTTGCTGCCTCGCTTCCCTTATGATACGCTCCCAGCGGGAAAACTTGCTTCCACCGTGATCGCCAGAACCGCTTATTCTTACATCGGAGAACTCTGACTCGAAGGGGACAATCTCGGCGATGGCACCCTCGGCGGCCTGCCTGACAACTGTGTCCATCTTTTCCCCTTTGGGGATGGCCTGAAACAGAACAATGGGCGGCAAAGTCGCCGCCACCGTCCTCCGGGAGGCAGGGCGGGCATCCCCATCGCAGGTAACCTCGCCCACAAGCGCGGAACCGTCAACCGAGCAGACCCGCACGCTTGCCGTTGTGCCGTCGGGAAGCAGGGCCAGGAAGTATTCCCCAGGCGCAAGGCGGCGTACCCGCACAAGGTACCGGTAATCGCCGCCCGTCAGCACAACCCTGCCATTCCCGTCAGGCTCGCCGCCAAGCACGAACTGCTTCATAAATCGACCGTCATGCCGTTTTCATGATGTGGTCGCATCACGACGCAGCAGCCTCTTCCTCCCTAACCCTCAAAAGTTCCTCCTGCAAGGCTTGCAACGTTTTGGCCGACTGCAGCAGGTACTGGAAATCGCCGCTTCGCAGTATATTCACCGCCTCCTGCAACTGGATATCGTACTCAGGATCGGGAATCACGTTCCCAGTAGCCCGGTTTTGCTCGTTGCGGACAAGCCGCCTGATCAGGGTGATGTCAAGGGCGTACTCCGCCACCAAGGTTCGGGCGAAAGCGTCGCGCTGGGCCGTGGTCGCATTGGGATTGTTCCTTACGAAAACGGGTATCCTGTTGTCGTTGATAAGCCTGTTCAGTTCCCCGGCCTCGGCCTCGGTAAAGTCGGGCAACCTGACCATGCGATCGGGCGGTATGCCTATCCCGTCTATGACCGCATTGTTGGGCGTAACGTAGCGGGCGGTGGTGAGCCTAAAGCCCGCATTACCCAACGGATAGACCTGCTGCACCGAGCCTTTGCCGAAGGTCGTTTCCCCGACAAGAAGCGCCCTGCCCCTATCCTTGAGCGCCCCGGCGACAATCTCCGATGCGGAAGCGGAACCCCTGTTGATCAGCACGATAACCGGGATGTCCTGCGCAACCACTGCCGGGCGGCGGGTCATGAACACCTGGTTTTCAGACTGTATCCGCGACCTTGTTCTTACCACGACCCCGCCATCAAGGAACAGACTGGCGACGTCAATCGCGGCATTCAAAAGGCCACCGAAGTTGTTTCGCAGGTCAAGGATCAACCCCTGATAGTTGTTCGCCCTGAAATACGCAATTGCCTCGGCGGCGCGGTTCGCCGTCATGGGGGTAAAGGTGGTCAAGTTGAGGTAGCCAATGTCGCCTATCATCGCATGCCTGACCGTGGGAACCTCGATTATGGCGCGGGTAAGCGTGACCGGGAACTCCAGCCTTTCGCCGCGCCGTATGATCAGGTTGACATCCGTCCCCGGATGTCCCCGCAGGCGGCTCAGAACCTCGTCCATGGTCAGCCTGTCGGTGGGCTCGCCGTCTATCGAGATAATCAGATCGCCGGGGTTTATTCCCGCGCGCCAGCCCGGGGTGCCCTCTATGGGCGAGGAAACCTCGACATAAGGCGGGCCCGATCGCGCAGGCTGGGAAATGAACAGCCCGACCCCTCCGAAAGTGCCCTGGGTGGTATCGTTCAGCCCCCTCATCTCCGATTCCGGCAGAAAAGCCGAGTAGGGGTCTCCAAGCGCCTCGAATATGCCGGTCATGGCCCCTTCGAAAATCACCCGGGGATCCACCTCATCCACATAGTTGCGCTGTATGAAGTCAAACACTTGCTGGAGAATCGCCGCATATCTACGGTTTCTCTGAATGTTCTCGGCTTCCCTCTGGCCCGAAGCCACCGCCGCACCATCCCGAACCTGTGCGATTACCCCCGGAACCGAGGCAAACGCAAACACCGCACTGAGCAACGCCAAAGACGCCACCCATACCCAAGAAAGGGGAACTTTCCGCTTTTTGGGTTTGTTTTCCACGGGAAAACCAGTATCGCTCATAATGACTCCTCTCGTAAGCATAAAACAAAATGGGGGATATTGCTAGGTGCTCGGCGTGAATTATTTTTATTTAAATAGGAAGACTTGACGCTAGATCGCTTTCGCACGATATTTAACAGCACACGATCTTTTTAAGGAGAAAATCATGGCAGAACTGAAAGGCTCAAAGACGGAACAGAACTTGATGGCGGCTTTCGCCGGGGAATCCCAGGCGCATACCAAATACCAGTACTATGCCTCCAAGGCGGAAAAAGAGGGCTTTGTGCAGATCGGGGCGTTCTTTAGGGAAACAGCCCTAAACGAAAAGGAGCATGCGAAAATCTGGTTCAAGCTTCTCCACGACAAAGACGTACCCGACACCAAGACGAATCTAAGGGATGCCGCGGCCGGTGAAAACGAGGAATGGACTAGCATGTACAAGGGTTTCGCGGAAACGGCGAAAGCGGAGGGTTTTTGCGACATTGCCGCCCTGTTCGAGGCCGTGGGCAAAATCGAGAAGGAGCACGAGGAGCGTTACCGAAAGCTGCTTGCCAACATCGAGGACGGCAAGGTCTTCGCCCGCGACACGGAGCAGCCATGGCATTGCAACAACTGCGGGCATATAGCAGCGGGCACGAAAGCCCCGGATCTCTGCCCCGTCTGCAAGCACCCCAAGGCTTATTTTCAGGTGCGGGCCGAGAATTATTAACGGGTAAGGGAGCTGGATGAGGGATCGGAAAGCTGCGCAGGCAAGCCGATCCCGCGCTTTGGCCCAACGGCACCAGGTTTCTCAGCCAAAGTGAAGCCAAGCTCATGGGCATGGAGAATCTCTCCTTCAACTACCTAAGGAAACGCCGATTAAATCCAATGGGGATTTAATCGGCGCTACTTAACCGCATTTGCGCACCGCAGGGAGCAAATGCAGAGGGAACCGCTGATTACGCTAATTTATTCAGCGGTTCCCTAAGGATAGGCAACGAATACGGATAATCCCCCTTGTTGACACTCGCCCAACCGTGGTAAGTTTCAATGGATTAGTAGTGCGCAGGAGGATCAGAACTTGAAACACGTTGAGAAGTATCGCCCCTTGTACTTCATGCCGCCGGGGGAACATACCGACTGGGTAAGGCAGGATCGGATCACCAAGGCGCCCGTCTGGTGCAGCGTCGATCTGCGGGACGGCAACCAGGCGTTGATTACCCCGATGAGCCTGGACGAGAAACTTGCCTACTACAGGTTCCTGCTGGGAATCGGCTTCAAGGAGATCGAGGTGGGGTTCCCCGCCGCGTCCGAGACCGAGTACGCGTTCATGCGAACCCTTATCGAAGAGTCCCTTATCCCGGACGACGTTACCGTTCAGGTGCTCACCCAGTCCAGGGCGCATATAATAGAAAAGACCTTCGCGGCCATCAAGGGTGCGCCGAGGGCCATCGTGCATCTGTACAACTCCACCTCGCGGGCCCAGCGCGAGCAGGTCTTCAAGTTGTCGGAGGACGAGATCATAGCCATCGCCGAGGAGGGAGCCGCGCTGTTCGACAGGCTTGCCGGCGAGATGCCGGAGACGCGGTTCGCCTTCGAGTACTCGCCGGAAAGCTTCACGGGCACGGAGCCGGAGTTCGCCCTTCGGATATGCAATGCGGTGATCGATGTCTGGAAACCCCGCCCCGAGCGCCCGGTGATCATAAACCTGCCGGCCACTGTCGAGGCTTCCATGCCCCACGTTTACGCCCAGCAGGTCGCCTACATGAACCGGCACCTGAACCACCGGGAAAACGTGATCATCTCGCTTCACCCCCACAACGACCGCGGTACCGCGGTCGCCGCCGCGGAGCTGGGACTGCTTGCCGGTGCCGACCGCGTCGAGGGCACGATCCTCGGCAACGGCGAGCGGACGGGCAACGTGGATCTGGTTACTCTTGCGCTTAACCTGTACACCCACGGGGTTGACCCTGGGATCGATCTTTCCGACATGCCCCACATCGTGCGTACCTACGAGGAGGCGACCGGGCTCCCGGTCGGGCCGCGGCATCCCTACGCCGGGGAGTTGGTCTTCGCCGCATTCTCCGGGTCGCATCAGGACGCGATTGCCAAGGGGGTGCAGTTCCGGAAGGACCGCGGGGAGGATCTCTGGACGGTGCCTTACCTGCCGCTGGATCCGAGCGACGTGAACCGGGAATACGAGACGGACGTTATCCGCATCAACAGCCAGTCCGGCAAGGGCGGCATTTCGTTCATTCTGGAAAACAACTTCGGCTATCATCTGCCCCGGGAACTCAAGCCGGAGGTCGGGTATTTCATCAAGGACATTTCCGACAAGGCGCACAAGGAGCTTTCCCCCCAGGAAATCCTGGACGCATTCACCTCGGGGTACGTGAACGTGCGCTCGCCGATCTTGCTGGAGGGCGTGGACTTTTTCAAGGGGAAGGGGGGCATCCCCACTGCCAAGCTGATGGTTTCGCTCAATGGTGGACGGATCGGCTACGTCGCGGAGGGCAACGGATCGCTGGATGCGGCCTGCAACGCCTTGCGCATGCATCCCGCCGAGCCGGAATTCCAGTTCGTCGATTACGTCCAGCACGCTTTGGAAAGCGACTCCGATGCCAGGGCCGCGGCCTACGTGAAGATTCTGGACAAGGCTGGCAAGCCAGTCTGGGGTGTCGGGGTTGACACCGACATTACGACGGCATCGGTTTTCGCACTCGTGTCCGCGGTGAACCGGGGGTTTTAGGGAACCGCTGATTAAAGCGGAATTCTGCGGTTCCTGCGGACTTTCAGTCCGATGCATCTGCATGGCGCAGATGCGGTTAAGTAGCACCAGATAGCGGGTTCATCGAGTTTAAACCAGAAAGGCTTCCAAATATATACCTCCACAAGCATATTGTCAAACAACGTTTATTTTGCTTCATATGAAAGATGTCTTGAACCCTCATCCACCGCTTCCCTACCAAAGCTAAGTTTTTTTGCCCCAAATGTCATTTTTTTTTCGATTTCCCCTTGACAGAAGTTGCGGCCCCCAATATATTGAGTATATGTTCACTCGATGAGTAATTATTTACTCATCATTTGGGCATGAAGGAGCGATGCATGTCAGATAAAAAAACGCGGCCAGAAGAGCCGCCTCGAGGGACAAAATCTTTTCCGCGGCGACGATGCTGTTTGCGCAGAAGGGGCTTGCCAGAACCAGCGTGCAGGAGATCTCGAATATGGCGGATTTAAGCGTGGAGATGCTGTATCGACATTTCAAGACCAAGGAAGACCTATACGGGGCGATGATCGACATGGGTGAATACAGCCTGTTCCAAGTCTACGAGGACGAAATGGAGAGTTGAAAACCCCGTGTGACGGGGAAAACAGACGACCTAAATTGTTGAAATAAAATTTGTAACCATGTCTCTGCTCCTGCCAACGGGGAGGATCTGCGCCATGGGAAATACAGGCAAACGAAGGAGAGGAAACGACATGTACGACGAAGAAACGATGGACGAAACTGAAAACGCCGAAGCACTGGCGGCGCAGGAAAAAAAGAAACGCAAAGCCGGAATGGTCTTTTTGCTGATTCTGGTAACGGCGGTTGCGGTGGGGGCAAGCTTTGGAATCAGGTTTATCCAGCGAAGCGTAAACTACCTGATAACGGACAACGCAAGGGTAACGACGACCCTAATCGCCGTCAT
>Ga0209755_10001432_pt1 | contig 37228 bp, 33 predicted proteins | sample TergutCo191P1_FD_187301 | JGI IMG/M metagenome (GOLD analysis project Ga0209755, IMG submission 187301) | Cornitermes sp. P1 segment gut microbial communities from Petit-Saut dam, French Guiana - Co191P1 (SPAdes) (version 2) | ecosystem: Host-associated > Arthropoda: Insects > Digestive system... | reverse complement strand
AATATAGAAATTGTTGTCAGCCGGTTGAGCGGAAATGTTGTCGGTATGTACGCGGTTCCTATCTACCGTGACGCAAACGAAAATTCTCCCGTAGTCGGCGTGTTAATCGCCAGAAGAAACGGAATGATTCTTTCCGATTACGTGAAAGAACTCGATACAAGTATGGAAACAGGACGCTACATCATTCTGAATGAAACAGGAACGGTAATAGCGCACGCGAACGGAGATTTGGTATCGTCTCAATTTAATCCTATCGAAGATGCCAAATCCGATTCCGGTTTAAAGTCTCTTGCGGATGCTGTGACGTTAGTTTTAAAAGAAAAAATAGGCTTTACAAATTATAATTACGGCGGAAACAGGATTGGTTATTTTACCTACATGGAAGGTTTGCCGTGGAAAATTCTTTTCTCAATGGAAAGTGCAGAGCTGAACGGCAAAGTAGCTCAGATCATGAATTCTACTTTGGGAATCGCGTTATTTTTATTATTCATAGGATTGGTTATTGCGTTCCTAATCGGAAGATCAATTGCAAAACCAATACGCGAAGTTTCTGAAACCTTAAGAGATATCGCGGAGGGCGAAGGCGATCTGACTCACGCTATTCATGTTAACTCACAGGATGAAATCGGTGATCTGGCGAAATATTTTAATGAAACATTGAAAAAAATAAAATTAATGGTAGTTAATATCAGAAGGGAAGCGGCGTCTCTTGCCGCAACAGGGGATAATCTTGCAAGTAACATGAACCAGACCGCCGCCGCTGTTAACGAAATAACTTCCAATATTCAAAGCGTAAAAGGGCGTATACTGACTCAAAGCGCGAGTGTCAGCGAAACTCATGCGACAATGGAACAGGTAACGGTTAATATTAACAAATTGGATAAACATGTAACGAATCAAAGTTTAAATATCGCTCAGGCGTCTTCCGCGATTGAGGAAATGGTAGCAAACACCAGATCCGTTACAGATACGCTTGTAAAAAATTCCACAAATGTTAAGAGTCTTATGAGCGCGTCGGAAGTCGGGCGCGCAGGTCTTCATGAAGTAGCGGAAGATATTAAGGAGATCGCGCGGCAGTCTGAGGGGCTTTTGGAAATTAACGCGATGATGGAAAATATCGCGAGCCAGACAAACCTTTTATCAATGAACGCCGCGATCGAAGCGGCTCACGCGGGCGAATCGGGAAAAGGGTTTGCCGTTGTAGCGGGTGAGATTCGAAAACTTGCGGAATCGTCCAGCCGTCAATCAAAAACGATCAGCGACGTTTTAAAAAAGATAAAAGGGTCGATTGATAAAATTACAATAGCAACAAATAATGTACTGGAAAGATTTCAAGCGATAGATAACAGCGTAAAAGTTGTCGCTCAGCAGGAAGATAATATCCGTAACGCAATGGAAGAGCAGGGGGCGGGCTCCAAACAAATATTAGAAGGCGTGAGTAATATCAATATAATTACAGGCGAAGTGAAAGCCAGCTCAAACGAAATGCTCGAAGGTTCTGGCGAAGTAATTCGTGAAAGCGAAAACCTTGAGAAAATCACAAGTGAAATAACTTCCGGTATAAATGAAATGGCTTTGGGCGCGGATGAGATCAACATTGCAGTCCATCATGTAAACGAAATAAGCGTTAAAAACCGTGAAGATATTAATTTATTAATCAGGGAAGTTTCGCGGTTTAAAGTTGAGTAGCCGCCGTTAAAACGGCACCGCTGTTCCGATTTTAAATAATGCCGATACTTAAAGTATGATCCGCAAAGGTCTCTTTTTTGTAATTTTCTCTTTTCTTGGTTTTTGTCTGTTTGCTCAGAGCGGCGAGATGGGAGTTCACCAGCAGGTGATCCGGGGCGAAGTATTTATTGATTTTCAGCCGATTTACGCAGGACACATAGACAGCGAATATCCGCTTGATGTTCCGACAGCGGGAAAACGCGCTCTTGAAGAAGCAGCTTTGTTTTTTTCCGCTATGATTTACGGCTGGTCGTTTCATTATGAAATCGGAGAGAGAGCAAGGCAAATCGAAGAAAAACTCGATCTTGAATTGATCGCGATGATTCAAGCGGGTGATCCCGCGCTTCGGGTTACCGACACAAGAATTACGGAAATAGACACGAGGTTCAGGGTTTGGACAGATTATCATTTAAACGACGCAGCGCGAAACCGTCTGGAGATGTGGCGTACAGGAAGAATCAGAAACGCCCAGGCAGTAGGATACTCGCCTTCTTTTATCGAAGAATATACAAGCTGGCTTGATTACAAGAAGCTCGCCTTGGAAGACGCAGCCCGTATCGCGCTTAGAACAATGCTCAGAGGCAGTGAAAGAAACCGCCCGAAAGAAGTAAAGGGCTTTATCAGCCTTGCTTCCTTTCCGCGATACTATATTCAAAGCGGGCGCTGGGCAGCCTCGGCTCGCTTTCGTGTGCAGATTGCGGAGATAATTCCGTTTTCGGCGTATTAACCTAATTCTTTTGATCGTTTAAAAGCCGCTTCTACAGCTTTCATTACCGTACTTCTGAACGCTCCGTTTTCGAGAGCAGCAATCCCCGCGATTGTTGTTCCGCCGGGAGACGTTACCATGTCTTTAAGTTCGCCCGGGTGTTTTTTTGTTTCCTGAACCATCGCGGCGGAACCTGCGACTGTCTGCGCCGCGTACATGAGCGCTTTGTCTCTGGGGAGCCCTGCGTGCACAGCGCCGTCCGCTAACGCTTCGATAAAAAGATATACAAAAGCAGGACCAGAGCCTGAAAGCCCTGTAACAGCGTCCATGTAATGTTCGTCAATAATGTCAACAATTCCCGCGCTGCTTAGATATTCTTCAAGTTCGCCGATTCTCTCGTATGTGACAGCATTAGAAGCGGATAGGGCAATCATTCCCTTGCCGATTAGGGCGGGAGTATTAGGCATAATTCGTACAACAGGTATTTTTTCCGGAGATAATGTTTCGCCGCTTTTTTGCAGCGTATCGGAGATCGCGGATTGAATTTTGTTTGTAGACCATCCTGCCGCCATTGAGATTAAAACAGGCGCGTCGTTTGCGTCAATTCTTTTTTTTACGGCAGGAGAAATTTCGGCTAACACAGCGGGAAGCGCCTGCGGTTTAACAGCAAGAAAAATTAAATTACTTTTGTGCGCCGCTTCTGCGTTGGAATTAATTATTTTAACTCCAAGAGAAGCCGCCGCATCACGCGCTTTTTCCGTATCCGCGTCGGTTACAAAAATATTATCAGACTTAATTTCGCCCGCTGCTTTTATTGCAGATAACACCGCAGTCATCAGGGCATAGCCCATATTGCCGCAGCCGATAAACGATATGTTACTCATTCTCAATCTACTCCTGCCGCTTTTCTAAAGCGTTTTACTGTCGCTGACGCAATTGGGCGCGCTTTTTCCGCTCCCTTGTCCAAAATTTTATCGAGAGACGGAATGTCCGCCATGATTGCGTCGTATCTTTCGCGTAACGGAGAAAGACAGCGGTTTACAACGCGGAAAAGTTCTTCTTTCGCGTCTCCCCATCCCATACCGCCTGCGCGGTAACGTGAAGCTAGAGATGACTGCTCGCTTGAGTCCGCGAAAAGTTTGTATATCTGAAATATCTGGCTTTCATCGGGATTTTTCGGCTCTTCTACGGTTTGAGAATTGGTTGTTATGCGCATAATTGTTTTGCGTAACGTTTTTTCAGGAGCGAAAAGAGGAATAACATTATTGTAACTTTTGCTCATCTTGCGTCCGTCAAGCCCGGGTATCACAGCGGAATCTTCCTGAACACCAGCCTGCGGCACTTTTAAAACCTGCTGACCGTAATTCGCGTTTACGGACTGCGCAATATCCTGCGCCATTTCGATATGCTGCACTTGATCCTTTCCGACAGGAACAATATCGGAATCAAAAAGAATGATGTCCGCCGCCATCAATACAGGATAGGTAAAAAGCCCCATGTTGATACCGGCATCAGTATCTTCGCCTTTTTCAGCGTTTTCCTGAACAGCCGCTTTGTAAGCATGGGCGCGGTTCATCAGTCCTTTCGATGTAAAAGCCATCAGCATTGCCGTAAGTTCAAAAACTTCCGGAATTGAGCTTTGACGGTAGAAGATCACTTTATCGGGATCGAGCCCTGAAGCAAGCCAGCCAGCCGCAACCTGTCTTATCGTAGAATTGAGTTCCTTCGGATCTTTCATTGTATTGAGAGCGTGATAATCGGCGATAAAATAACGCGCGTCATATTCTTTCGCGAGTTCAAGCGCAGGTCTTATCGCGCCGAAATAGTTGCCTATATGCAAATCGCCTGTTGGTTTTATGCCTGTAAGTGAAATCTTCTTCATAGTATTAATTTAATGGTTTGAAAGAAAAGAGTAAAGATAGAAAAAAGGTAATAATTAATTTATAATAAAAATAATGAAGCTTAAAATAAAAATATCTGACATCATTATCATCTTTCTTGTAACAGGATTAACTCTTTTTTCGGCGTATAGCGTTTATATGAAACCGCGGGGAATTTCGCAGGTGCTGATACGAGGGCAGGACAGTGAATGGGCTTTTCCTGCCGATGCCAAAGAAACAATTACAGTGAAGGGAATATTGGGAAATACAATTATACGAATTGAAAACGGCAGATCGTGGGTAGAGTCGTCGCCTTGTGAAAATCAAACCTGCGTTGCGTCAGGCTGTCTTACAAAGCAAGGACAATGGGCGGCATGTCTTCCAAATAATGTTTTATTAATGATAAGCGGAAACGATAAGACAAACGAAAAATCAGGAGGAGATATTATCGATGCTGTTGTCTGGTAACGAAAATATTCGCAAGAATATCGCCCTGTTAGGCGCTTTTTGTCTTTTCCTCTCCGCGATCGAATATATGATTCCCAAGCCGCTTCCGTTTATGCGTATTGGAATCGCGAATCTGCCGATCATGCTTGCGTGTAATGTTTTTCCTTTCTCCGCGTTTTTTATTTTAGTTTGTATAAAAGTAATAGGGCAGGCGTTAATTACAGGAACGCTCTTCTCTTATATTTTTTTATTTTCGCTTGCAGGAACTTTTTTATCTTCTTTTACAATGTATTTACTGCGTTTTCTTTTCGGGAAAGATAAAATAACATTTATCGGAATTGGAACGGCAGGCGCTTTTATTTCGAATATTTCTCAATTAGCTCTTGCCCAATTTTTAATTTTTAAGGTAAACACACAGTATATCGCGCCGCCGTTTCTGGCTGTAGGAATTATTACAGGAATCGCTCTCGGGATTTTCTGCGAAGCGTTCGCGGAAAAATCACGATGGTATAAAGAACAATTAGGAATAACGAATGTCGAATCTTTATAATTATTTCAGCGCAAAAGCGTTATTTATTACCGGTCTTTTAATAATGCCCGCGCTGCTGTTTAATCCGATCACTGAATTGAGAATAGCGCAGTTTTTATTTTTTTGGTTTCTCGCTTTTTTATTCGGAAAAAAAACAAATCCTGTTGTTACTCTTTTAGTAATTATTTTTATTATCGCGTTTAATCTTATCATACCTTACGGGCGTGTTTTATTTTCGATAGGTATATTTAAAATTACATCAGGCGCCCTTACCGCAGGCATCCACCGCGCTTTTACACTTTCCGCGCTTGTGATGCTTTCGAAAGTTACGATAAAAGATGATTTACACATACCCGGCGCTTTCGGCGGAATCTTAAGCGAATCATTAAAAATATTTTCGCTCCTTACAGGCAAAAAGTACCGCCTGACAGGAAAAAATTTTATTGCTGATATTGATAATATGATGATTGAAATTAGCAGAGATAAAATAATTGGGACTAGGGAACAGGGACTAGGGACTGGGGAGCAAATAAAAACAACCCCTATTGGGTTTATAATCTTAGCATTGATAGTTATAATTTCGTGGCTGCCGTGGGTGATTAATATTCCAAAAGTATTTTAAAGTGGACACTATGTACAAAGTGTACAGTATGTAGTATTATTAATATAAGGAGAAAGAAATGCTGGCAATCAATGCTACTAAAGTAAGAAATGAATGGAGCGCGGTCGTTGAGTCTGTTATCAGGGAGAAACCCGCATTCATCAAGAAAACACGAGATTATCTCTTTCTTTCTGATATTGATGTTCTGGAAAAAATATTAGCAGCTTATACTTTTCACGCAAAAATAACGCCGGAAAATGACGGTTCTGTCACCCTGTCTCTTGATGAGATAGGGTTAGTTGAAAATGCTCCTGATTTACCCTGCGCTGTATCCGCTTTATCGCGCGCAATTCTGGAATACGCAGAAGATTTTTACAATGAATTCGCTTACTGGTCGAGAGGTAACGGGCAGCTGCATATTCCATACGTACTTAAAGCTCTGATACTTAATGATATTAACAAAATAGGAGAGCTGATAAAATGCCGTCATGGAAAGAATTGAAACGATTTTGCGAGTGTGACGGTTGGGAATTATATAAAAATACAGATCATTACTTCTATAGAAAGGATAGCGATAATGGAACGCCAAGATTTACCAAAGTTTCCAAAGGAACAGGAGAAATTAAAGGTAATTTATGGCATGTAATTTTGAATAGACAGCTCCAAGTAACCAAAGAGTATTTTAACAGTAAAATATGAGATTATTTTTTATTATTAATCACTAATGGAAGATCGAGAATCTTTTCACGCAGAGGTGCAAAGAACGCCGAGAAGAATTAAGAAGAATTTTATCACAAACCATACGAACCAACACGAACGGGAAGTCCTAGAATACACTCACGCGGAGACGCTGAGGCGCAGAGAGAAATAAAGAATTTTTTACCATGAAAGGGCTGTCAATGAAGAATAGAAACCACAGAGGACACGGAGGATCACAGAGGTTTTTGTACATTTTGTCAATAGAATCACATAATTATTTATAGACACGAATGACACGATTATTGCGTGCGCTCTTCTCTCATCCACCCCACCCATAGCGTACCCATTGCACCTAACAACACTAGAGAATTTGGGTGGCTGCTGCCTTGGCGTTGCGGTGACTGTCACCAATTACAAATGAAAGCGGATTGTTTACGAATGAAAATGGTGACTGTCACTATTATGGCGCAGAGAAGGTAAATGACAACTCTGCGCCTGCGAACCAAAGGTTCGATGCGTCTCTGCGTGAGATCTTTTTTGATTTACCACAGGGTAAGGATAAGATTTCTAGGAAACAAACGATTTCTAATTTAAGTTACTGCAATCAGGGTATTCTTTAATTGTATAGTTTCTTTCTTTTATATATTCTTTTAATGCATCACTGTATTGGTAAAAATTATCTCCATTTTTCTTACTTTCAATATTAACTATCTCAGATAATTCATGTTTCTCAACTTTATTAGATACAATATTATTTGAAAATAATAATTTAGATATATTAAAAATATAATTGTTTGAGTATTTTTCTTTATATAACTTTACATAATTTGTTATATTCTCTAATGTTATAAATGAATATTTATTAGTTTTTGATTCATCTTTATCAATTATTCCTAAAGCTACTTTTATTAAGAATTCATTTTCCAAAGCATTTAATTTATTCAGCTCATTTTGATTTATCGTATAACAACTAATTGCTTTGATATCAATAAAATGTGGTACTTTATCCAAAAAAATGATATAGTCTGGTCTTTTACTATTTTTATTAATTAATGCTTTTGAATACAATTGTTTATTCTGTTGATCCAAGTGAATAAAAGGTATATTATTTTCGTTTAAATAATTTGCGAAATTTTTCTCTGCTTCAATACCAATTTTAAAATTTTCTTCATCATTATTTTCAAATAATCTGCCCTTTTTCTCTTTTAAATTTTTTCCTTTTTCCCAGAATTCAACAATATTATCACCCACAGAAATAACAGCTGGTTTATCATTTTTATGTAAAAGTCCTTTTTCCCAATATTCAATATGAGCGTCAATACATTCTATTGCCGGAAATGGTTTATCACTAGATTCTTCATACCTATTGTGAATATATCCATGCTCAAAATTTATTATACAACCGTTATAAACTATTTGTTCATTTAATGGTTCATTTCTCTCATTTAATATTTGTTTATTCTGAAATTTAATAAACCTTGACATCTTCCACCTCCCCAAAATAAATAACAAAAAACCAACAACGCCCATCCCCCGACAGACGCTGCTGTTCTTCTCTTACAAGACTTCAACGAAGCCTTTCTCAAACCTATTCAATAAAAACCTGTGTAGGTGTATTCCTGCCTGTTGCATCACCAGAATCACCAAGACCGAGTTGTCCATAAGAATTTCTACCCCAAGCCCAGAGAGAGCCGTCTGTTTTAATAGCTACTGTGTACATACTGCCTGTTGACACAGATGTCCACTTATCTTGACCTATTTGTACAGGGGTGTTTTTATCTACATTTGTACCATCACCAAGCTGCTGACCATAATTCCATCCCCAAGCCCAGAGAGAGCCGTCTGTTTTAATAGCTACTGTGTGATTACTTGCTGACAATGTTGAATACCCATTCCCAATTTGAACAGGGGTGTTTTTATGTACATTTGTACCATCACCAAGCTCTCCATTATAATTCCATCCCCAAGCCCAGAGAGAGCCGTCTGTTTTAATAGCTACTGTGTAATTGTCGCCTGCTGACACTGATGCATACCCATTCCCAATTTGAACAGGAGTATTTTTATTATTATTTATGTAATTATTATTCTCATCTAAATAACCATTCGTACCATCGCCAAGCTGTCCATAATTATTCCTTCCCCAAGCCCAGAGAGAGCCGTCTGTTTTAATGGCTACTGTGTGATCACTACCTGCCGACACAGATGCATACCCTGTCCCAATTTGAACAGGGGCGTTTCTATCATTATTTATGTAATTACCATACCCATCGTTATAATAAGTATTCGTACCATCGCCAAGCTGTCCATAATTATTCATTCCCCAAGCCCAGAGAGTGCCGTCCGTCTTGATGGCTACTGTGTGATCATCACCTGCTGACACAGATGCATACCCTGTCCCAATTTGAACAGGGGTGTTTTTACTTTCATACCAAGTACCATCGCCGAGCTGTCCAGAAGAATTTGCTCCCCAAGCCCATAGAGTGCCGTCCGTCTTGATGGCTACCGTATGACTATCACCTGCTGACACAGATGCATAGCCTGACCCAATTAAAACAGGGATGTTTTTATTAGCACTGTGATCATTAGAATCAATTCCGCTTGTACCATCGCCGAGCTGTCCATACCTATTATCACCCCAAGCCCAGAGAGTGCCGTCTGTTTTAATAGCTACCGTGTGAAGGCTTCCCGCTGACACCTGACGCACTAAGCCTGTACTCTTTCTCGTCAAAGTTACCGAATTTCCTGTTGTAGTCAATTGAATCGTAAAAATTAGCGAAACTGAACTTCCCTTATAGTTGAGGGTCACTTGATTTCCGCTTGAGGAAATTGAGAAGGTTTCCGCAGGAACCATGCCCATACTCTGAGAAGACGTATCGGTCAATGTGATTTCTTTGCCCTTGACCGACCAATTACCTGTGTTTTCAGATGAACCGATAGAGCGGGTAATTTTGTAGGTCTTGTTTGAATTGAAAACCCATGTGTAGACAAGAGTTCCGCCGCTCTGCGGAAGTGGTTGGCTGTAGGTGTAAGTTCCGACAATGTCAAAATCTTCCCCGGAACTTTCGTTGTTTGGATCGCCCCCGCACGAACCGAGCGTGATGGCGATTGCTGTTATCGCCAATAAACAAATCATCCAAAAACAGTTTTTCTTTTTCATTTTATCCTCCTAAAAAAGATTTATATAAAATTGCCCGTCAAAATAAATTGACGTTATATCCAAATAATTTTTTTTATAAAGAGATGTATGCTGCGAATTTGATAAAATTTTATGAGAAGTTGAATTTTTATATCTTGGAAAACTACTTAACGTTTGTGGGGGGGGGGGGGGGGGGATTCAAATTTTCAAAATCTACCCTTGAAGAAAATTTTGCTATACCGGCGGAAATATTTGTCATTAAGAAAATCTTATAATTTTTTGGGGGAAAAGGTCAAGGGGAAACATGGAGGATATAGATCGATTGAAGAACAGATAAATTTATTATTAAGAAGCAAAATTTTAATAGAAATTTTACAGGAGGAACAAAAATGAAATATGACAGTGAAATTATTAAAGCAATGCATCAGGAAGCAAAAGAGATGCATAAAATAGGCGTAATTTCAGATGCCAGAATGTGTGAATATGACGAAATGTGCCTTGATGCTAAAACAAAAAAAAAATCGATTCCTGTTTTTAGCGATGAAAATAATTCAAAAAAAATAGCAAGTCATGCTACAGCTTAATCAACAAAGCAGATAGACGCACTCAGAAAAAAATAAAATTTGCATCTGCTGTAGTTTTTGCGCTTCTGTCATCAAAAACAAAAACCGCTTCTGTTTCCGGAAAAGATTCTAATAAAGCGTTTCCTTTTTCATAACCTAAAACAAAGACAGCGGTAGAAAGCGCGTCAGCGTCCATGGAATTATTTGTAATAATTGTGACTGATAATAAACCGTTGTAAGACGGAAAGCCGGTTGACGGGTCGAAAATGTGATGATAGCGTTTTCCGTTTTCTTCAAAGAAACGCTCGTAAACGCCGGATGTTACAATTGTTTTTGTAAAAGGCGATTGGAGCGAGGGCGTTATCTGCACAATTCCTAAAACACTGCCGCGCTCTTCGCCGGGGTTTTGAATGCCTACTTTCCATGGAGTTTTGTCAGTTTTTTCGCCGATAAGAATTACGTTTCCGCCAAGATCGATCTTAGCGCGTTTTACTCCGGCGTTGATTGCGATTAACGCAGCTTCATCTGCGGCGTAACCTTTGGCAATCGCGCCTAAATCAAGCGCCATTCCCTGTACCGTGAGATAAACGCTTTTTGCTTCGGCGTTGAGTTCGACGTTACGCCAATTTATTAAGTTAACCGCTTTTTCAATTTCAGAAAGCGGCGGTACTCTTTGTTCATCGCTTCCAATTCCCCATAGAGATACAAGGGGACCAACTGTCGGATCAAACGCGCCGTTAGAAATTTCAGCGAAATATTTTGCTCTTTCGATTACCATGAAAACATCTTCATTGACGAGAACAGGTTTAATTCCGGCTGCGGAATTAATTCTGCTGACATCGGAAGAAGGAATATTCACGCTCATGCGGTTTTCAATTTCGCGTAATCGTAAAAAGATGTCGTTATATATTTTATCATGAGCGTTATCATAAAGAGTAACAACGCAGACAGTGCCGAGCGCGAACTCTATACGCGACGATTCTTTTTGCGTACAGGAGAGCAGCGCAAAAGAAACTGTTAATATAAATACGAGGATTTTTTTCACTTTGTAAACTCAAATTTACAATTCATTTTTTAAATATTAATTCGTAATTCCTAATTCTTCATTCAGCGGATCTTCGCCGCCTATGCCGAATCGAATTGAAAGTTCTTTTAAGTGGCTGCCGATAAAAAGAGCGCCGTATGTTGTAAGTATGCTGCCGATTGTAATTCCCATCGGAAGAATAAAAGAAATGCCTATTTTTTCGGAAAGATTTTGATAATCAAGACTGAAGAAGGCGATTACAAGAGATACTGCGAGGATGATCCCTGCGATAACCCATGAACGCGTTGAAATGCCGCCGGGTGCCGCGAATGCTTCTTCCGATTCTGTTGATTTTTCTTCGGCTTTGATTCTTGCCATTATCGGGTTTTCAAAGCTGACAGAAGGAGACGGAAAAAAATCTTCACTTAATATATTTCTTGCGTTTTCATACATTTCGATTTTTTTCGCGCACTCGGAACAGAAAAGAGTATGAAAGCCTATCTGTATTTGGGCGAAAAGCGGCAAAGAGCTGTCGTTTCTATGATCGTTTTCGCAGCAGCCGTAAACCATGTCTATAATCTTAGAACAATTCATCTTTTAACCTCCGTATTCACCGTTATATACTATCTCTCAAACTTTCCAGCTTATCTCTCAATATAATTTTCGACCGAAAAACGTGAGATTTTATCGTATTAACGGGAATTCCCGTTATCGCCTCAATCTCCTGATATGAACGGTCATAAAAGTAAAACAAATCGATGCATATTTTAAAACGCTCAGGCAGTTCGTCTATTGCCTCACGTACCGCTTTTTTTGCGGCATTACGAAGAGTGATCCTTTCGGGAGTCTCCGTACTGTTAACAAGCTTCTGCGCCGCGGCTTGCTGCGTATCTTCTTCCGCAAGGCTCTGGTATTCCTTCCTCCTGTTAACCTCGTTTAACGCCGTGTTATACGCAATTTTGTACAGCCATGTTGAAAAACGGCTTCTGCCCTCAAAACGGGCAAGGCTGCGATACGCTTTCAAAAACACTTCCTGAGTAAAATCGGAAGCATCATCTTGATTCCGAAAAAAACTCATGCCCATCCCGAAAACGGCTTTTTCATGCTGCCGCACCAGAACACGGAACAGTTCCTTCTGTCCCGAAACAACCTGACTGACAATTAACTGATCGTTAAAGTCAGTATCACGGGCATCATCCTTTTTGGAGTGCTCCAGTTTGGATTCAAGCATCCTTTTCAAGGCGTTTTATAATATAAAATGCCAAAAGACCAACGCCCATCGATAAAGGAATAATCCCGCCTAAGAGACCGTAGGAAGTATTACCGATAACAATTAATAAAATTGTTAAAGCAACGCCTACCGTTCCCAAAAGTAAACCGGATAAAAGACTGAATGTCAAAAGATGAAAATTCGGTCTTGTATACAGTCCGGCTTTTATTAACAATGATCGCCTGCGGTGATTCCATAATAGATAGAAAAAAATCACTACCGATCCCATGACAATTCCTACAATCGGAATTATCGCGATAATTACCTGCGCGCTTGTTGATATTTCATTCATAGATAAAACCTCAGGATCTAATTGTAAAATATCTATCTATTTGTGTCTATTATTATGACACTGAAAATTGTAGAAAGTTGCAAAATCAGATAATGATAAAACAAAAAGTGTTAGCGTAAAGTGCGTAATAAAGCCCTCAATTCCGGATTTGCCGCGCTTTCTGTCTGTCTTGTTTCGCTTTCAGTCTTGAAGATCACTTCATCGGAAGGTTCGATACGATCGAAAAAACCGTTTCTTGTAAGAGTGCCGATCGCGATCTCTTCATCAACATTTGTGACGGTAAACTTTCCGACAAGTTCATCTTGAGTATAAACAAGAGCGATGCCTTCGTTCGCGGTCTGCGCTCTGCCTCTTTTTACAACGTCATATACGGCTTCAGCTTTAACGCCGTCCGCTCTTCCTTTGTTTATAAGCGCCTGTCCCTGCCTGCGGATTAGGAGTTTTCCGCGGAACGGCATTGCAGATGAAAGCTGAGTTACAATTCCGCGGGACGCATCGCGAAGTCTGTCGGTTCCTGTCCGGTATGTGTAAAATGTTCCCGCGCTCGAGCCTGTTCTTGCAACAAATAGTTCGCCTTTTATCGCGATATCTCGTTCGTTTTCCGTTACGGAAACAAGCATGAAATAATCCGCTTCTGCTTCTCTTGCCTGTCTGAACCCTTGAGAGAAAGTCGCTTGACGCAAATCAACATTCATCGGCGTAATATTGCGATCGTGTATCAGTAAATCGCGGATGACGCTTGCGGCGACTGTTCCGGCGTCGGCATGCAGAAAACTTGACTGCCCCGCAAGCGCGAAGACTGCGACCTTCCAGTGCTTCTCCGCAACATTTACCGGGTCAATTTGCCATTGTTTAAAAAGCGCGTTTGTAAGAAGAGAACTGTACGCTTCGATCGCGTCATTTAAAGATCGATCTGCGATTCCCTGATCCTGCAGAAAGCGAAGTTCTTCTATGTAACGGGCAGGGTAGCCCTGCAATCTGAGAAGTTCCGCGTATTCGCGTCTTTCCGCCGCGAAGGGATTTAACCGCAAGCCTCTCCTGTATTCAAAGAGGGATTGTTCAATTAAATTGCGCTGACGGAAATTTCTTCCTCTGACAAAATGCCATGAAGCCCATCTTGAGCGGCGCGGATCTTCAAGGCTTGTAGAGGAGATAATTGTTTCCTCTAAAACAGCGCGCAGAAATTCATCGCCATCATTGATTGATATTGCGTTGGTAAGGACAGCAATTGCTTCGTTTGTGCGTCCCATTCTGATAAAAGAAAGAGCTTTTAAATACCACGCTCCCGCGTCCTGCCTGTTCCGCGCGATCGCAATGTCGCATAACCTTGACGCTTCTTCGTATTCGCCGTTTCGGTAGCGTAGATTTGCCAATAACATTTGGGTTTGGGGATGGTCGGCTCTGAAATGAAGCGCGCGCTGCGCGTAACGAATCGCGTCTTGTATTTTTCCGTTCTGCGAATAAATATAAGAAGCGTAATAAAATACGCGGTAATCTCCCGGATGCTGAGAAAGGGCGTTATTTATATATTGAACAGCCGTATCTCCGTCGCCGAGCGACAGCGTAACAAGCGCTATCGAAATTAATAAACGCCGATCATCGGGATAACGCCGCACTGCTTCACGGTAACGAAGCATCGCTTCAGAAGTTCTGTTCCTTGCGATATCAAGTTCGCCTGCCGCGAAGAGAGCTTCTCTGTTGTACGGTTCCTTCGCGAGTATTTCGTTGACAAGAGCTGTTGCGGTCTCTAATTGACCTAACGCAATAAGAGTAAAAACTTCGAGGTTCGCGACGGACATATTATTACGGGAGAGCTGTTTTGCTTTTCTTACCCAGTTCAGCGCTTCGTCAAATTCCGCCAGCTCATAATAACATTCGGCAAGGGCTGCTGTTCCTTCGGCATGAGCGGGATTTTGCCGTAAACATTCCATAAAAGATTCCACCGCGGAATACCAGTTTTCTTCCGCCATGTAATTACGCCCGCGCTCATAATAAGAAGCGGCTGAAAGAGCGGATTGAGAATATAGAGAAATCGAAGGTGTAAAAAAAAGAAGAATTAACCACAAACCGCACAAACACCGCGAATATTTATTTAAGAATCTTTTGGTCACTATCCCCCCCTAAATTAAACAACTATTCCTTTTTATGCGTTACGATTTTTATCGAATTGATTTTATGTCCGTCCATATCCTGAATTATAATATCATAATCTTTGTAAACGATTTTCTCGTTCTTGACCGGTATTTTCCCGAAAAGATCAAAAACAAAGCCGCCGAGAGTATCGAAATCATCAACAGGAAGTTTTAAACCGGTCTGTTCGGACAGAAATTCAAGATTTACGCGGGCGTCGCATAACCATATTCCTTCGCCGAGATTCACGATATCATCGGTTTCGTGATCGAATTCGTCCTGAATATCGCCGATTATTTCTTCGATTATGTCTTCCATCGAAACAATACCGGACACGCCGCCGTATTCGTCTACGACTACCGCGATGTGTACTTTTTTCCGCCGCAGTTCGCGCAGAAGATCGTCAATATGTTTCGAGACAGGAACAAAAAAAGGTTTTCTGACAAGTTTATTAATATCAAAAGGCTTGTCGCTGCTGAGCCCAATTAAAACGTCTTTTACATGAAGTATGCCGATAACATTATCGACTGTATCCTGATAGACCGGAAAACGCGAATGTTCGCTTTCGCTGATTCGCGCAAGGACTTCTTCTTTTGAATCGTTTGCCGAAAGAAAAACGGTGTCGGTTCTGGGAACCATTACTTCCTTAACTGTGGTGCCTGACAACTCGACAATTCCGCGGATCATTTCCTGTTGATCCGCTTCAAGATCTTTTATATCCTGCGTTTTTAGTTTAAAAGGGCTTCGAACGGCGCTCGTTTTCAAATTTTCACTCCGTGTAAATTAATAATATGTTTTATTTTAAGCTTTTTCAGTATGTCCTCCTGCAGTTCGAGCATGGTTTCTCCGGAATTTTCCGCTTTCGCGCCTTCTCCAATCGAAGAAGAATGATCCATTCCGTCTAAGTGTAGGATACCATGAATTATCAGTCTGCATAACTCCTCATCTTCGGGAATTTGAAAATATTTTGAATTTTCTTTCAGGCTGTCAAGAGAGATAACAATATCTCCCGGCAGATAAACTGTACGATTTCCGTCCTGTATTGTTTCTCCCAGATTAAAAGAAAGCACGTCTGTAGGCTCGTTTTTATTGCGGTACTGCCTGTTCATTGCCGTTATGGTTTTATCATCACACAGCACGATCGACAATTCCCAATTATCGCGCTTAATTTCGTCAAGGACATTGAGGGCAAACTCAACGGCGGCTGAGCTCCATGAAGGAAGGGGAATTTCCTGCGCGTTGATTATTACACTGTTCATTGCGCTTCTTCTTTTTGTTTGGGATATTCGATTCTTGAATGATAATAACCGGCTAAGACGCGGACAAAAGATTTTTTTATAATCTCAAGATCACGGAAAGACAAATCGGATTCGGATAATTGCCCGTGATCTATTTTATCCTGAAACAACTGCTGTATAAATTTTTCCATTTTTGCCGCTGTGGGTTTAGTTAAAGTTCTTACCGCCGCTTCCGTTATGTCGGCTAACATTACAATCGCTGATTCTTTCGAGCGGGGAGGAGTGCCAGGATATGAAAAATCTTCCGAATTAACGGACGGCTCCTGTTCCGCCGCCTTATTGTAAAACCATGAAATAATTGAATTACCGTGATGCTCCGCTATAATCGCGATTACTTCTTTGGGAAGCCCCAAACTGTTCGCTTTTTCTACGCCGAGTTTTACGTGGCTTCTTATAACCGTCGCAGAAAGCCGCGGCGCGATCTCATCGTGTTTGTTGTGATCGGTTTGATTTTCAACAAAGTACGACGGGTTTTCCATTTTACCGATGTCATGATAATACGCGCCGACACGCGCGAGCATCGCGTCCGCTCCGATATCCTGACACGCCTGTTCCGCGAGATTTGCTACCATTAATGAATGGCTGTACGAACCCGGCGCTGTTGTAAAAAGTTTTCTCAAAATAGGCGCGTTTAAATCCGACAACTCCATAAGTCTGAACGGCGTTACCGCGTTTAACAAATGTTCCAGCGGAGGCAGGAAACCGATTGTCAGCATTCCGCAGAGGAATCCGTTTAACGCAGCCCACAATAACGGCAGAGGATAGTCATAAAGACTTGCCTGCTGAATTAAAAGAACAACAATTACCGCGGTACAATTCGCCGCGGCGATAAGAATACCCGCTTTGATAAGGCTCATCCTGTTTTGCGCTTTTTGAAGAACTGCGGAAGCAGCGGCGCCTGAAACAAGAGCGATAATGTATGAATAAGTGTCGAACGCTCCCGCCATGTACGCGCCTAAAGGAAGGGCAAGAGACATAATCATCGCCGGTCTTTTTCCCATAAATACAGCGAGCAGCATTATATAAAGCGCTGTCGGCATCGCGAGAGAAACGGAAAAATCATCAGATTCTGAGAAAAAGTATTTTATCAAAACAGAAATAATTATATAAGAACTTGTAAGAGCAGAAAGCAGATAACGTTCGCTGTTGTTTAAGTCTCTGCCGAATATCGCGCGCACCTGTAAAATAACGTAAATGATGTACATTATAAACATTAAAAGAATGATTCCTAAAATATTAAGCAGATTATCCGCCGATAAGTTTGTTTTACACGCAATTATCGTTAATATTGTAATTATGTATAAAGAAAAACTGACAAGAGACGTTCTTGAACGGAAACGAATTAATAAATCATGAGCCGCTTTTTTAAATATCGATACTTTAGTATCATTTTTCTCTTTCATTATACGCCTGTATTATTTTTTTTATCAGCGGGTTACGCGCAACATCGCACGTATGAAGAAAAGAAAAGTTCAGTTCTTCCACCCCTCTTAAAATATCAAGGGCATGAAGCAGCCCCGAATCTGATTTCCGAGGAAGATCAATTTGAGTTGTATCCCCTGTAATTACAGCGCGGGTTCCCGCTCCTATTCTTGTTAAAAACATTTTCATCTGTTCTTTCGTCGTATTCTGAGCTTCGTCAAGTATTACAATGCAGTCGTTAAGGCTTCTGCCTCTCATATACGCAAGCGGCGCGATTTCTATCGCTCTTGTTTCTTCCATTCGATTAATAACGTCGTAAGGAACAAGAGATTCCATCGCGTCGTAAAGCGGTTTTAGATACGGATCGATCTTTTGAGCCAAATCTCCGGGAAGAAAGCCGAGATTTTCCCCCGCTTCCACAACGGGGCGCGTGAGGACAAGTTTTCGCATTTTTTTCGAAAGAAGCATTTGAAGAGCATGAGCGATAGCGATGTAAGTTTTACCCGTTCCCGCAGGACCAATACAAAAACAAATTTCGTTCGCTCTCATTCCTTCAATATACAGAGCCTGATTTTTGCTGCGCGGATAGACTCGTCTAAGACCGTGCGGGATTTGAATCATCGAATCGCGGGAGAAAGTATCGTTTTTATCGTTAGATTCGTGAACTAAAGTGCGGATATAATCGGAAGACGGTTCTTCGCCTTCCTTTACCGCGGTGACAAGACTGTCTATCATTGTTTTAAAACGATCTATGGAAGAAAGATCACCTTCAAAATGGATCTCATTGCCTCTTGCCGTTATATAACCTCCGAGCGAATTTTCGATTGTCCGCAGATTCCCGTCATTTGCTCCGCAAATTCCGCAAAGCAATTCACTGTCATCAAACGCTATAGTAATGCCTTCCTGCAAGAAAACTCCTCAGATGATTCTAATCCCGTTAAATCGCATAAGTCAAGGGTCAATTAACTTCCATTCTTGCCCATTTTTCCGTTTTTCCGTCGTATTTGAGACCGGATTTGATTTCAGTAATTGGTGTCCACTTAACAAAGAATGAAAAATCAACAATGATCTTGAAAGGATCCATTGTCGTCGTATCCCTCCACGGACTCATAGTCATGTCTAATGTTGCAGTCCAGTCCCCCAAATAGTGGTCGGCTTTAAGACCGAACCTTCCCATTTTAAATCCCGATCTTTCCCGTTTTGATTTATCCCAGAAACTGAAAGAGTCCCACAGGTCAATAAATATATTATTTTGATCGCCATCGGGATACATAAATGTTAAATGATCCATTCCCGGAAAAGCTTTAAAGTAACGGGCAATTACATTGTTATTAGAGGAGGCAGAAAGCGTAATATCAAGAATATTTTTTAATTTTAATGTAAACCCAAAAGAAAAGTGAAAATTTGAATTGGTAAACTTATGTAAATCAAACGAAAGAGAAGTGTTGATGTTAAAATTAAGATTAAGCAAATTTTTGACGATTTCAATGCTGCTAAATGATTGAGCGTAACTTAAATCTAATTTACTTGGATGCAGCGATGGCTCTTCATTCGAATTTACCCATCCTCCGCCGGAAGCATTTTGTATGAAATCGACTTTTGCTAATTTGTTAGCAGTAAAGGAAGTGTTGAAATACCATAATCTTAATGAAGAGTTGATGTGTGTTACTTCGAAATCATTTTCAGGATCGATAGTCATATTATAATTAAAATTGATATTATTATTAAATCTAAGAGTTTCTCTTATAGTGATAGGTCTAAAACCCCAGTCGCCGACTGCTTTTTTCGGATATGTTCTTTGCAAGTTCTCAGTAATTCTGTCTACTTGAAAAGAGGCGGTTGTTTCAGAAACCCAAAATCTGAGAGTCAAACCGGTTCTAAATGATTCGTCAAGAGGAGGAAGAGTCGCATTAAAGGTTAAATTCTGACTTTTTTCCATTACGTTTGCGGCAAGACTTGCGCCAATTTGATGGCTGTTAAGTCCGAAAATATCTTTACTCACTTCTTCTTTTACCCAAGCGCCCCATACGGGAGAAAGCTCCGGACCATCGGCAGGGGATTCTCCTTCCTTGTATCTTTTTGATCTTACTAACGTGCCTCCGAAAGTATAATCTATACTTGTTGATCTAAAAATCAGATTATTAAAAAGAGGCTGAAGCTTGCCTGAATATGAATAAGAAGTTCTGTAGTTAGTATTATTAAACTGCTGACGGCGGGTTTGTTCTATTTTTGCGGTATCAACAACTCCAGTCGAATCAAGGAAAGCGTCTTCATTTAAAAAGCTATAATCTCTCCATGAACCTTCGCCTCTAAATGTAACTGTGTTAGAAAATAATCCAGATGAATGATCAAAACGTAAATTTATATTTGCGTTTCCGCTGACACTTGTCAGTATAGAGTAAATTTCACTCCAATCAACTTTCTCGAACGTATTCCATTTACTTCCCTGATTCCAGAATTGAAGTTCGGAAAAGCTGTTCGCAGTTAAGGAATAATCCAAAGTAAATCTGAGATTTCCCGTATTCGGTAATGTGAATGACTGACGCAAAACAGGAGGAATTAATTCTTCCTGCAACTGAGTTTTTTCTTCTTTTTTTTCACTTTCTGACCATGGAGGAATTGGTGTGCCGATTCCTAAAAGCGGTTCTTGCGGTGTTTGTTTTTCGGATTTTTTTCCCGAAGCGGATTGAGCGCCCCCCAATGTAAGAGGAGTTCCCGAGATTGAACTGGAAATACTATAAATAGTAAATTTATCCGGAGCGTAAAAAATGCGTCCCGGATCTTCCTGCAGAGGAGGTATCAAAATATTATTTTCATCTACCGGCATCGATGCAATAGATTTAAAACCAAGTGACATTGATATATTTGAAGGAGACATTCTCAGATACGGAGACAATTTTGGAAATGACGGCGTCAAATTTCCGCTCACTGTCCATGTATACGGCGCTCTTTCTGCTTCGTTTATTGTTTCTTCTTCTGAAGCGGCTCCTTGCGTGAGCATCTTAGCCCAATCCATGCTTTCTGCGCGGTTCATAAAATCTTTATCGACAAACGGATCGGAATGGTACGGAAGATCCCATGAAAGACTGCCGTACTTTCCGCTGATAGAACTTTGTAATTTAAATCTGTAACGAAACGGCACTGACAAAGAAAACAAATTAGAACGATTTACCTGAAACGTACCGTCAAAATCGGGCGCATAGGGCGTGTGTATTCCGCCCGAATTCGTAACCGTTCTTGTGAATCCTATGCCAAGATTTAAAGTTAAAGGATTTAATATGCCAATTCTTGGAACGGCAAGATCGACTCCTAGAAATAACCCCAGATTTACATAATAATCAATCATCGCTTTTAAGCTGAGTTCGTTCGGGTTAATTATTTTTTTTCCTGTTGAACGAAGAAAAATTCCTTCCCGTTCGAGCTGCGAATCGCCTGAATTTCCCAATATCTTTGAGAGAGAACTTTCCTGTTTTGTTTCCGCTTTTGGCTGTCCCAAAATGTATGTTGTAGTTTGAATAAAACCGCCTTCTCTTGATCGGTATCCGATAACAGGATGGAAGATAAGCTGATCTGTCGGAAAAAAGAAAAACGGAATATACAAAACCGGAATTTCACCTACTTTTAATACTGCGTTCGCAATAGCAAAATCCGATCCGGGAAGAAGCCAAAGTCTTGTAGCGCTTATTGACCAAAAAGTATCTTCATTTGCCCCGCTCGTTATCTTGGCATTACTCAAAATTGTTACATCCTGATCAGTACGGGAAATTATCTTTCCGGAAAAACGGTAGGATGTTCCGCCGTCTTCCATAACGGAACTTCCGTCAAGGAAAACACTCGACCAATTGTCAATATTTACCGTAATACTTTCTCCGCGGAAAGTTTCTGTTTTATCTGAATCAATTTTTTCGTATCGTACTCCTCCGCTTGCTGTCAGTATATTTCTTGTGCGGTTAAAAAGTATTTCCTGCGCTTGTATTCTGTGAATTGAATCTCCGTCTTTTAAGCTGATATTAACATCGCCTCTTAATCTTGCGTAATCTTCGTTAATAACATCAATTGAAAAATAATCAGTCATCTGCGCAGACTCTATTGTAATGATTTTTTGATTGGCGCTTGCCTGCTGTGTTGGTTCGGCAAGCTGAAAATGATTTCTTATACGTCTTGAAAGTTCATCCCGCGTACCGCCTTCCGAAAGTCCTAGCCTTCTTGCCCATACTGCAAGCTCGCTTAATGTGGATGTTTTTAACTCCATTTCAATCCGCTGTATTTCGGATAACGGTAAACTTATTACAAGCTCATTTTCTTCATTTGGATTTGTTGTATCGGATATTATTGTCTCTTCGTTTTTTTTTGCAGCTTCAGCTTCAACCTGCGCTTCCGCTAACGCTTGCTCGACTATTTCTGTTGTTATTGGAAGATCTGTTATGTCGGAAGTTTCCTGCGCGTAAAGCGGTGATATAATTAATAACAGAAATAGAATTTTCTTCATTTCTTTTTTCGTTCTCTTTTGAGCATTTCCGCGATATAAAAACCCGTGTACGATTCCTTGCATTTAGCGATTTGTTCCGGTGTGCCCGCGGCGATAACATATCCGCCCCGCTCTCCGCCCTCCGGTCCAAGATCGATAATATGATCGGCTTGTAAAAGCACGTCGAGATTGTGTTCTATCATTATAACAGTATTGCCCTGATCAACCAACCGCTGGATGACAGCCATTAATTGTTTAACATCCGCGAAGTGAAGACCGGTTGTCGGTTCGTCTAATATGTAGAGGGTTCTGCCTGTGGAACGTTTTGAAAGTTCAAGGGCAAGTTTAACCCTCTGCGCCTCGCCGCCTGAGAGGGTTAGCGCGGACTGCCCGAGTTTCACGTAACCAAGACCGACTGACAAAAGCGTTTCCATTTTGCGTGAAATCTGCGGGATTGGAGCGAAAAAGACCGCAGCTTCTTCTATCGTCATACCTAAAATATCGCTGATGTTTTTGCCTTTGTAACGGATTTCAAGCGTTTCTCTGTTGAATCTTTTTCCTTGGCAGACATCGCAAATAATGTAAACATCAGGGAGAAAATTCATCTCGATTTTGATCGTACCGTCGCCTTCGCAGTTCTCGCATCTGCCGCCTTTAACGTTAAACGAAAAACGCCCCGGCTTGTATCCTCTCATTTTCGATTCGGGAAGGTTCGCGAACATATCCCTGATTGCCGTAAACCCTTCGACATATGTGATAGGGTTTGACCGCGGTGTTCTTCCGATCGGACTTTGATCGATGTCGATAACTTTATCGATGTGCTCAGCGCCTTCAAGTTTTTTATACGCTCCTTCGATATGGTTCGGTCCGTAAACTTGATTCGCGAGAGCCGGATACAAAACGTCAGATAACAAAGTAGATTTTCCAGATCCTGAAACGCCTGTAATGCATGTAAAAATACCAAGCGGAATTTCAACATTGATGTTTTTTAAATTATGTTCGCTCGCTCCTTTAATTTTTATAACCGCTCCGTTTCCTTCTCGGCGTTTTTTCGGGATGTCGATACTGATAGCGCCGGCGAGGTATTGACCAGTAAGGCTTTTTTTCACCTTCATCACGTCTTCAGGTTTTCCCTGCGCGACCACGTATCCGCCGTGAACGCCCGCTCCCGGTCCTAAATCGACAATGTGATCGGCTGTGCGCAGAGTTTGCTCGTCATGCTCAACGACGATCAGCGTGTTGCCGAGATCGCGAAGGTAGAGCAGAGTATCGATCAAACGCTGGTTGTCCCTCTGGTGAAGCCCGATAGACGGCTCGTCAAGAATGTACAAAACGCCGACAAGACTCGATCCGATTTGCGTCGCGAGCCGTATGCGCTGCGCTTCTCCGCCTGATAGTGTAGAGGCTTTTCGTTCGAGACTCAGGTAATCAAGACCGACATTCTGCATGAAACCGAGACGCGCTTTAATTTCTTTTAAAATTTGGTAAGCGATTTTATTTTCATTCGCGTTTAAACTCAAACCCTCAAAAAATTTTAAAGTATCCGTAACTGAAAGTTTTGAAAGTTCCCATATATTTTTTTTGGAAACAGTTACGGCTAACACTTCGGGTTTGAGTCTCTTGCCGTCGCAGTCTTCGCAGTGTTTCTGGCTCATGAATTTTTCTAGCCAGTCTTTTACGCCCTGCGATTGTGTTTCTAAATAACGCCGTCTTAATTCTTCAAGAATCCCCTGAAATTGCGTGTTGTATTGGAAAGATCCTGTTTTATCACGATTAACATATTTTACTTTAACTTCGTCTTCCGTGCCGTATAGGATCGCGTTTAAAACTTTTTTAGGTAATTTATTTATAGGCGTATCAAGACTGAAACCGTAATGTTTCGCAAGCGCTTTGAAGCGGCTTGAATGCCACGCGCTTTCAGGATTGTAGGGAATTACTCCGCCTTCGTTATACGAAAGTGATCGATCGGGAATTACAAGATCGGGATCAAACTCCATTTTTGTGCCGATACCCGAACATCCCGGGCAAGCGCCGAAAGGATTGTTAAACGAAAAAAGACGCGGCTGTAATTCAGGAATTGACACGCCGCAGTCAGGGCAGGAATTTTTCTGCGAAAAAAAGTGTTCGGATTTTTTTCCGTCCTCGTCAACTAACACCTGCATAAGCCCGTCCGCTGTCTGCATCGCGCTTTCAACAGATTCCGCAAGACGAGAGCGAATATCTTTTCCGATCACAAGTCTGTCGACAATGATTTCGATTGAGTGTTTTTTCTGTTTATCAAGTTTGATGCTTTCATCAAGATTGACAGGAACTCCGTCGATCCTCGCGCGCGCGAAACCCGCCTTACGCGCGTCTTCAATTATTTTTTGATGCTCGCCTTTTTTCCCGCGGATAACAGGAGCGAGCAGCTGCACCTTCGCTCCCTCTTTAAATTGCAAAATCGTCTCGATTACGGAATCGATTGGCTGTTCGCGAATCTCCTTTCCGCACTCAGGACAGTGAGGCACGCCGATTCTCGCAAAAAGAAGGCGGTAATAGTCGTAAATCTCAGTCACCGTACCGACAGTAGATCGCGGATTTCGGTGGGTCGTTTTCTGTTCGATGGAAATCGCCGGCGAGAGCCCTTCGATATAGTCGATATCAGGCTTATCCATGCGCCCCAAAAACTGGCGCGCATACGCCGAAAGGCTCTCGACATAGCGTCTTTGCCCCTCCGCGAAAATGGTGTCAAACGCAAGCGAGCTTTTACCCGAACCGGAAAGCCCTGAAATAACGATAAGTTTGTCGCGAGGCAGTTCAAGGTCGATGTTTTTAAGGTTATGCTCACGCGCTCCCTTGATGATGAGTTTATCCATATATGGTAAGAATAACCGATTTTTGGGGTTAGTATCAATTGGGGTAAACGTGTGGATAGTGTTTCGATTTTTAATAATAAATATTATTCAGGATTAAGAAAGTTATTGTTATTTAACAACAGCGGCTGCCTGATAAATTCGGCGCTGAAATTATTACGTACTTTTTCCGCTAAGGATTGATATGCTCTGCGTTTAGCAACATCGGGTGTTACAGCCTGAGCTCTTTCACCCTCGATGTTGAAAGTAAAGTGGGTTCCTGCGTTGTTTGAAATTATTGCCTGCAATGACGGATGATAAAAAACGCCTAAATCTCTCTGCTGCCTTCCTTCGTTGATCGTTATGGCGCAAACAGCAGCCGCTGTATTTTTGTTATTTGCAACAGGAAAACCGAGAGCCGCTATTTCACGGGAGATCGCGGTTGTAACAATCGATTCAAAATCATTGGGACATTCTACATAGATAGAAGCGTTTTTTCGGGCATTATCAAAAAGTACCGGAAGCCTTGCATTTTGCGCACGAACAGAAGCAAATTCACGATTCATTCTTACTGGATGCAAAAGCTGTCCAAAAATTTCAGCGTTTTGAAAATTCGGCGACGCTGCATAGCTATTTGCTGTCATTAATCTCAGCGATTTTCTGAATGGATCGGTATCTTTCTCCGCTTCTTCGATTAATCGGAGAAAAACCTGCGTTTGCTGATTAAAACGCGGAGCATAAACTTGCCACGCTTCTTCACGATTAATATACGCAACTGTAATCCATTCATTTTGTGCTTTATTAAAGTAAGCGTCTTGCGCATAACGTATCCCGAATACAATTATTTGCGATCTGACAAAAGTTTCAGATTCAATTTCAGAGCTTGATTGAATATTTCTGTTATTAATAATTTCACGCTCTGTAATGCGCAATTCGGATCTTATTTGCGAATTGAAAAACAGCGCAATCTGCGCGGCTCCGTTTGCTTCCGCGCCTGATCTTGTATGCCCTCTGCCCCGCATCGCGATATACTCATTATCGTGGTAAATAAGTTGAATTGCGTCGGGAGAGGAATCCCACGGCGGTGTTGGAGCGCCGGCGCAGGAGAGAAGAAGGAAAAAAATAATAACACTTGAAATTTTCATAAAAATCCTATATCCTTAAATTATGATTTTTGAACAAGCAGTAACCATTCCGGAAAGTCACAAGCTTCATCTTGATTTAGAAGTTCCCAAAACAATGCCTAGCGGCGCAGCCTTTTTAAGACTCATTCCAGCTCCTTCCGCAACCATGCTTTTAAGTGAAACTTCCCTTGCAAAAACATGGGATTTACCGGAGGAAGATGAAGCATGGAAAAATTTATAAAAGGTGATGTTGTTGTAATTCCTTTTCCTTTTTCTGATTTAACAGGAGCAAAACGACGACCTGCTTTTGTTGTTACGGATTTACCCGATGATGATATTATACTTTGCCAGATCACAATTGGGCATGTGTCTGATGTTAAAACCAATGAAGTCATAAATATCCTTATCTCCCTTTTACAAAAATAAAATTAAAAACTAACATAAAGACGCAACGGTATTTAGAGAAGAGTTCTCGCAAAGAACGCAGAGGAAGAATATTTCACGAACGACACTAACATTTTTCTCGTTAATCTAGCAGGCTCAAATCAACATCTTTTGGATAAACAGAAGGTTGAATATTGTAATTTTTATTGTTGACTAATTTATTAATGTCCTTGACTTCGCGAATATCTAACATATCGACAGAAATAATTTGTCTTAATTAACCGTTTGTTATATGCCATTTGTCTTTTCATATAGCCTCTTTAAATAACAAACAATGTTTATAATTTACTAATTTTTTCCCTAACTATAAAGCATTGACATTAACAAAAAATCACGTATATTTCTGTCAATAAATGTAAAATCGTTCATTTTTTCCCTGAATTTATCTCTCCTTTTATGTAAATACCTATTAAGAGGGTTATCTATAATTTCATTATTATCCATTGATGTCTGAAATTCCAAAAAACGATTATAAGGAATGTCAAACAATTTTTCCCACAAAATTAATATTTCAGGACCAAATTTTTCAAAAACCCCACCTGAATTGCCATAACAAAATAACCAGCATATACTAAAATCTAACACATCATTTCCGCTGCCATGCCAGTGTTTCTCTACCATCTCAAACACATTTTCTCCACCAAGTAATGTTAAATCAACTTTTGGCGGCTCAATTCTTGCCCATACCGCAATAAGCATTTTTTTAGATTCCTCAAAAGTTACACTGTCTTTTAATTTCATAAAAATCCTCCATAAATTTATTATAAGCCTATTTTCTTACCGCGGACTAAAAATCCAACGGAATTTACCATCATCAACTTCTTCAAATATGTAAACACCTGCTTGTTTTCTGTTTCTATCATAAAATGTTTTAAAACTCGTAACGCCAAAAAATCTAAAAAAGGAAGTACTATGTATTCTTACATTTGCACCTATGGTTATAGAAAATATTATATTATTAAACGGACCAAATGCTTCTTTACCAATAGAAGTAACACTTGGTGGGATTACAATATCTTCTAAATCTTCACCATAAAACGCTTTTTCACCTATTGCTGTTATTATTACTCCGTTTATTACTCCTGGAATAACAAATGGTTCATTTCTTCTTGAATTACGCTGATTAGAATTTAATCTTTGAAACTTTGTAATTGTACCATTACTTACAGTATATTGCGCTTCTATAGCCTGTCTTTCACGCTCTATTCTAGCCTGCCTTTCTGCTGCTTCACGCTCTATTCTAGTCCGCGACTCTGCTCTTTCACGCTCTAATCTAGCCTGCGTCTCTGCTGCTTCGCGTTCTATTCTTGCTTGATCTTCTACTATTTCTGCCTGTGATTGCGGTTGTCTGCGCCATGTGCCCGAATACTCATAAATTCCTGCACGTTTGTTATTGCTATTGTAAAATGTGCTGAAATTATTATTAAAAGAATTAGATTCCATGTTAACATTTGCACCTATATTTATAAGAGGTAATGGGTTTATAAATGCACTGCGTTCAATACGAAAAACACTGGGAGGAATTGTAATACTGTTTAATTTCCTATGTGCAGGAAACGAACCGTTTAATATGGTAACTACACCATAAGGAATAATAACATTGTCAATGTGAGTATTATAGCTATGTAAAACAAGCCCTCGACCTCTTGTAGCGTTGTTTCTAATAACAAAACGTTGTAAATTAATTAAATCCAAACCATTAGCAATAACACTTTCAATGCGATTATATTCAGCTTCCGGTAATACGCTTATCAGCAATCGATTTACAGCTTGCTCTGTCGGTATTCCATTTATACTGCTAATTCGAATTGTAAGATTATCTGTAATATCATTTGCGGATACTGAAGGAAAATTAACTGTGGTGTTTACAGAAAATGAAGGTGATTGATATTGAAACCGACTATCTGATATTAAAATACTGAACGGCATTTGAACTGTCTGACTTGCAATTCTTTTTCCTCCGGCATTGAGTAAATCCACAACCACGGCATAACTTCTTTCATCATATGTAAAGGGATTTGGTGTAGATATGCATTTACTTGGCCAGTCTAAGCCCCAGACGCTGGTTCTGTGAGTTGCCTGCAAACCTGACGTTACTGTATACATTACTTGATTTATCGTTTCAAACCATGCCGGTTCGGCAGGCAGACTATTTAACATGATACTTAGAGCAATAGTTTCGTTCTGATAATTTATATTTCCGCGGGTAATTGCAGTAGAATAAACTAAATAATAAGGCGGCGGACGTTGTCTGCGATAATTTCTGTAAAATGCTTCCGTTTCCTGCAGCCGCTCTACCCATTGCCTGCGCCAAGCAATATCATTACGAGCATCTTCTCCGATATTTCCGCTTGAAATATTCGCGGAAAGAATATTTACACGGCTTGCCGCTTCTGCAAGTGAGGGATCAAAATTTCTTGCCTGAATATAATATGAAAGCGCTTCGACCTCTGTTCCTCTTCTTTGCGCTCTTATTCCCTGAGCCAGCGCGGCTTGTGCGTTTACCTGATCTGTAGTTCCCGCACCGGAAAGTTCCCGTCTGGTAAATTCTGATAAAGTAACGCCCATCCCTGTAAGTAATTCAAGCGATGCTTTGCGTACGGCTGTCAGATTATTGAGATCATTTATAGTAACATTACCTGAAAATGAAGCTCTTGTTCTGCCTCCGCTGTTTCTTCGGGCATCTACAACATTTAGTTGTAAAACAAAGTTTTGTCCTGCCTGTGTAATGCTTCCGACAAGATGATATTCTGTATTTGTAATTTCACCTAATTGAGCAAGCTCTGCATCATTTCTGTAAATGCCGCTTTCGTTTTCTCTTAAAACAGCTTCAAGACGCTGTCTGTCAAGTACAGAAATATTTGAATATTTTGATATACTGCTTACAAGTTCACCCTGAATTATTAATGGTAAATGCGCTTGGTCTGCCGGTAAATTTTGAGTTGTAGGTACAAAAATCGCAAGACTCGTTACCTGTTGTGCAAAAATTACAGTAGAGACAAACATTAATAAAATTGTTAAAACAAATCTTAAACGAAACATTATACACCAATACCTAATATTACTCCGCTCTTGGAGTAGGTCTTGAATGAGATTGTTTTAATTGGGTATCAAGCATTTTTTGAGCTTCCTGTGATTTAAAATCCGCGTAACGTGAAGCTTCGGTTTGGAAAATATCATTAACGTGTCTTTGAAGGTTTGCTTTGCTTATGCTGACACGTACCCACCATGTGCCGTCGTTCATTCTGGTTCGGGCGTTAGGCGTTGCGCCTGCCAGATTCATGTCGATAATGTCCCTGCCGATTCTTTCTATCGATTGAATTGACGCGGAATTATTTAAAGTGCCGGATTCACGGGCATAGTCTGTCAGCATGCCCTGAACCAATACGCCTAGTTGAGCCGCGACATCGCTTCTGGCGCGGGCTGTCGCTGTATCCCGTGCAAGACCTTCGTTCTGCAATTTCGCGAATCCGATACCCCAATACACATCAGAAGGCGGAAGTTCGTCAACCCATGCAGGAGCTGATACTTGCGCTGTGCTGTTTTCTGTTGTTTTTGTTGATGAACATGTCAATAGGACAATTCCTGCACACATAACAATCACAAGAGAAGACAATAATTTGCAGATGTTTTTCATAAAATCTCCTTTTAATTAATATTTTCTTTATGTTAATCCTCAATTCTCAAGAAAATACAAGTTAATCGTATCGTAATACATAATATATATGCTGATATGATTTTTGTCAATAGGTTAATCATATTGTTTAATAAGGAATATAGTTTGAAAAGGATAAGATGCATGGGTGGAGAAGAAGTAAAAACTGCTTTGGGCGTAAATATTAAGAGTTTACGTTCATATAGACGGTTAACCCAAGCAGAACTGGCTGAAAGAGCGGATATTTCAATTATATATTTAAGTAATATTGAAAGGGGAGCAAAATTCCCCAAACCTGCTATATTGTTGCAATTAGCGGAAGCTCTCGAAGTAGAGCTCTATGAATTATTTAAATTTAATCATATCCCAAAAGCCGCATCAAAAGATAATAAAAAAATTATAAAACTTCTTTCTCAAGAAATAACACAAAAAATTAATAAAACAATGGAATCTGTTTTTAATCATTATTTAAAGTAACTGCGTATAGCTAATAGCGCTCTAAAACCGGAGAAATGAATAATATCGAATTGAAAGTTCGTGTATATACCGCAGGTATGAGTTCGTGTGGTTCGTGGTTAAAATTCTTCTTTAATTTTCTCTGTGTCTTTGCGTGAACTCTTTTAGTATCCCCTCAATACTTAAACTCGCTATCCCCGATAAACTCTCTCAATATGCTTGTTCCCGGGACATACTGCGGCGGAATGGGAGTGAAGTTTTCCAAGAACGCGAGGAGTCTTACGGCTTCGGCGTATTCGGCGCGGCCGGGCTTTACTGCTCGTAACAGGGGGTCGGCGTAATATTTTAAAACTGAAAGTTCGTAGTCGAGAGCGGAGTTGAAAGCCGCGTCAGATGAATCTTGAAACGGGAAAATATATTTGCGCTCTCCTGCCTGCACTTTCGGCCACATTTTCATTGTTCCCGCGGCTTCCATTCCTCTGAATTGAGAATCGCGCACCATGCGGCGCAGGAGTCTGTTGTCGCTTGTCGGAACGCGGTTATGATCATCAAGGTTGAGCTGTGTGAGCGCTGAAATATAAACTTTGAATTTTGTGTTTCGATCGATGCTGTGCGTGAGCGCGTCGTTAAGTCCGTGAATGCCTTCGACGATCAAAATATTATTTTTTTCAAGTTTTATTTTTCTGCCGCCTTCTTTTTTTCTGCTGCTTGTTTTAAATTCATAAACGGGAAGCGTTATTTCTTTTCCGTTGTACAGGGCTTGAAGCTGTTCGTTTAAATACGGAACGTCAAGCGCTTCAAGACATTCCCAATCGGGTTCGCCTTTTTCATCTTTGGGGGAGTCCTCGCTTCCTCTGTAATAATCGTCAAGGCTGATCGCGATCGGTTTTAAGCCTGACACCATAAGCTCGATTTCAAGGCGTTTCGCGCTGGTTGTTTTTCCCGAACTTGAAGGACCGGCGATTAAAATCATTTTGATATTGTCTTTTTTTTCGTAGATTTTTCTTGCGATATCAGCCATCATTCTCGCCTGATGCGCTTCCGAAATCATGATGTATTCTTTGATAGTACGCTTCGCGATACGCGCGTTAAGCTCTCCTACAACGCGCACGCCGATAATTTTTCCCCAATTTTTATAATCTCTGTAAACGCTGAAAAGCTGAGGCTCGTCTTTAAATTCATCGAGAATATTTCCCTTGCCGATGCCGGGAAAACGAAGCAGAAAACCGTCGCCGTACGGCATTAGTTCAAAAGTGTGAAGAAGTCCTGTGCCCGCGAGAAGCGGCTGTACATAAATATCCAAATATTTATCACATTCATTAACTTTGATGCGCGAAGTGCTTCTCTGTTCAAGAAGAAGCGCGGTATCTGTTTGATTATTTTCTTTAAACATGCAAACCGCTTCTTCATAAGAAAGATATTTAAACGTGATTGGTAAATTTCGCGTAACAAGAACTTTCATTTCGTTCTCGAGTTTCTTTATTTCGCTTTCTTTCGGTTTATCACCGGAACTGAAAGTATAATAATAACTGTTACCCAGAGAATGACCGACATACACTCCGTCATCAGGAAAAATATTTCGCGCGGCGATCGCGAGAACAAAAGAAAGAGTGCGCCTGTAAATCATCGCGCCTTCAGGAGAATCAATCAGTACAGGCTCAATACAAGCGTTCATAAGCAGGGTAGTGCCAAGAGGGCGTATTTCGTTATTAACTCTGACAGCCGCGATTTCAGACGCGGTAACGCCGAAATTTTCAATCAACGCAGACGCTTTTGTGCCGTAAGAGCATTCGACCTTTTTTTTGCCGGTGTTAAAAGTGATTGTAATATTGTTCATGGGGGTATTATAGCATAGATTTATAAACCCAGAGCAACTACTATTTTTGATTTGAAATCTTTATCAGTTAATTTATCTTTTAAATAATCAGAGATGAGCTGTCGTACAACAGGCGGGAAAGAATTCCAGTAGCGTTCGGGCCAGGCGCCCATTTCTTCGCGGAGTTTTTGATCGACTGTTTCGTTCATGGTGCCGTGCGAGAACGAGATAAATTGTTCGACCATCGAAAGAAGAGCGTCGCTTGGGACTTTGCTTTTTTTTACGGTGCCTTGTTTGGGCATCCATTCGTCGCACAGTTCGTTAATTTGTTTATCGTCAAGTTCGGGAGCGTGTTCGCGGACAAGCCTTACAATCATGTCATGGATTGAAGCTCTCATGCTGTCCATGATCTTATCGGTGCTGCCTGTAAGACCTGCGCTTATATCTTTCGCTGCTTGCGCGGGGTCGGGGATTTCGCCGATGACGTTAAACATCGAAAGATTGCGCCTCCGCCTGACTACGGCTTCGGCGATTACCTGTATTGAACTTTCATCACTATGATTGAGAATGAAGTCCAATACCTGTAACAGTCTTTCGTCTGCCATTACAGGGTTAGTTTTTTGGTTGTTTTGCTTCGGTTTTAAGACAACGGGCGCAAATTTTGCGCTTTCTGGTTGTTCCGCCGATATCGTCTTTTACAGTTACCAGATTGGGTTTCCATGTTCTGCGGGTACGGTTTTTAGCGTGGCTGACTTTATTCCCCGTTATTGTATGTTTTCCGCAATTTTCACAAATACGTGACATATTTTCCTTCCTTAAAAGCGCCCTAAGGGCTATATAGAGTTTATATCAAAAAAACAAAAAAATGTAAAGAGATTTTTCTTCTTACTTTCCGCTTACCAGCAGTTTCCAATAATTATGACCCGCCTCATAACCCGCGAGTTCTTCTTCATTATCACAGACAACCTTATATTCGGTATAACCGCCTTTTAGGAACGCTTTTTGCATTGGGATTAACTCTTTCCATGTGTCGCCTGTTAAGAAAAGGTGACCGCGTTTTCTTGCCTGTTCTTCCGCCGCGTCAAAAAACTTGAAGCAAAGCCCTTGCTTCCTGAATTCGGGCGCGACATAAATGTTGGTAACAATCCCGACTTCCTTTGTCTGGAATTTAAGAATTGTACAGCCTATCGGTTTATCATTGTGATACGCGATAAAAGCGTCCGTCATGTCGTGAAGATCATGAAAACAATCCTCGCCGTATTTGATGCGCAAGGGAGAATTCTCGTTCATGTCCCTGTTTAGCAGTTTAAATAAATCTACTAAATCCTCCGTTATTTTTTCGTAGTGTCTGATTTCGATCTTTTCCATTTTTTCTCCTTTCCAAAAAAGTTGATTACAAAATTATATACCCCGTAAGCGACGCTGCCAATAACAAATCCAATTCCTATAACAAAAAGTATAAACGCGAATAATATCATAAGAATTGATATATCGTGATTGTTATTCATATTGAATAAATATTTTTCTCCGGTTAAGTCCCTTATAAACGGAATATTGGGTTCCGCGAAAATGATCTGGCAAAGAGACGCTATTGATATTCCAAGGAGGATGAAGTTCATCAATTTTCCTTGTTTCATTGATTGAGTGTCTCTGATGTTACCCAGAGAGTTGTCTACTCGTTCCATCATTTCAGTTAACGCGTCTCTGGCTTTTTCTATTTCAAATCTGTTGTTTGTTCTGTCGTGCATAATTTTATGGGAAACAAATTTCAAATATTTTACCGCGTCTAATTTCGCCATCATTTTTGTGATATTTAATTGTAATTGCGCGTTTTCTCCTATCGCGTCTACAGGGTTTTTGAAAGCGTTTCCGGAGAGAACGGACTCCAGCAGAATATTATCGGCATACTCAAGCGCGTGTTTTTTTATCAAAAGCATTTCGAGAATGGACATGTACTCAGGCCATGAAACATGAAAAATCTTTCTGCTGTCTAAAACTTCCGCCCAGTCTGTAGCCGCTTCATCGCCCCTTACGCCGTAAGCGCCGAACACAACGCATATCCTTTGATTGGCAAGAACCAAATCATCTACGTCAATCGCGATATTTTCACCGCAAACATCATCGTAGGATTCATCTGTTCTGTACGGCCACTCCGAAGGATATAACGACATCAAGCCTACAAGCTCTCTTTTATGTTCTTCCATAATATGCTTGACCAGTCTTTCTTCCTCGCCTTCTATTACGCGGTTTCCGTCATGTCTGAATGATTCCCAAATATCGAGAAATACGTACGTGGTGTCGTTTTTATTTATTGCAGACGCTTTGCCTCCGGTATTGTGCGAACATCCTGAGCTATTGCGGAATCTTAATACCGCGTCTTTGTATCTTTGATTTATTTCTTTAAAGCAAGTGTGATTTAACTGATTATGTTTTTTCACCGCGTAATCTGCTTTAAGCGACTCGATGTTTTTTTCGGAGTCATCGCTCCAAACGCCGCCTGAGTCTAAAAACAATTCCGTTATTTCCAATCCTTCCAATTCAGGCGCGATATTGCCGTAAGTAAAATCCTTATAAGACTCAACTCCGCAATCGTTGCAAAAATAATATTGCCTCACGTCATCATCTTCTTTTCCTGTGGTTATTTCTTTGATGTTTTCAGAGCCGCATTCACTGCACGTTATTTCTTCCACGCCCCAATGTTCGGCGTCCATAAAGAAAGCGATAAGGGAGATAAGATGATCGGTTGTAAGCGGCGCCGATGCTCTTACAAAATTCGCTTTTTTATCTTCGTCTGTTTCGATATCGTCTATTATCATTCTGTATGATAACGAAACATTTCTATTGTAGATTATCGACATTTCAACAAGCATTTCGCCTGAAATTATAAGAGCTTCCTGCTCTTCGTCTTCTTCATCTTTAAGCGTAAATTTAAATTTAAAACCTTTTAGTCTGTATTTTTTTATAGGGCTTACATTTTTAATGTATACAAATATCTGGTTGTCGATAGCTTCATTTGGTGATTTCAGCTTTATATATTTACAATCACGGAAATCTTTAGCGATCTTGCATGAGGCGCAATCATCGCACTCATCCATAAATGTAAATATCTGGAAAAAGACAATGGATAAGCCTCTGTATTCAAGGAAGCTTTCATCTCTTGGCTTATACTCTGACAACTCTTCCATTTGATTCAATTCCCTTTAACTTGATGTTAGACAGACTTCGCTGTCCGTAATTACTAATTCGCGGCGAGAACCTCTGTCCATGCTCTGTCAAACTCTTTCACAAAATCTCCGAGATCAAGGAAATATTCACAGCGCTCATACACATCATCATTAGGCCAATAAGCGGGATTGTCTAATAATTCCTGAGGCAGCATTTTCAAAGTCTCAGCGTTGACCGTAGAGAAACCGATGTATTCCGTGTTTCTCAATGATATATCCGGTCTGCACAGAAAATTAATAAACGCTTCTGCTTTTTCTTTATTCCGCGCGCCTTTTGGAATTACAAGCGCGTCATTCCAGACATTACTGCCTTCTTTAGGTATTGAATAAGCTAAATCAGGATTTTCATTCATACAGTAAATTGCGTCGCCTGAAAAAATAATCGCAATTGCCGCTTCTCCGTTTATCATGCTGTCGCGGACTGTATCGCCTACATAAGCGCGCACTAAAGGTTTTTGTTTTATTAAAAGATTTTTTGCCTGCGCAAGTTCATCGATGTTTCTGGTGTTTAACGAAAAACCGAGTTTAATCAAAGCGGGAGTAAAGCTGTCTCTCATGCTTGAATACATAAAAATTTGATCTTTGTATTTTGGATCCCATAATATGTCCCATGAATCTACTTCGCCGTCAACCATTGTTGTATTGTAAAGTATACCGTTTGTCCCCCACATGTACGGAACAGAATATTCGCCTGTCGGATCGTAAGCCAGTTCTTTGAAATTATCATCTATATACTTATAGTTCGGAATGTTGTCAAAATCAATTTTTTCTAACATTCCTTCGCGAATCATCCTTTCGATCATAAAATCGGTTGGGATCATTACATCGTATGCTGAACTGCCTGCTCTTATCTTTGCGTACAATTCTTCATTGGAAGAATAAGTAGTGTAAGATATTTTAATTCCTGTCTCTTTCGTGAAATTTTTGAGAATATCTTCGTCTATATATTCTCCCCAGTTGTAAAATCTAAGCGCGTTAGGATCGCTGCAGGAAGAAAATACAATTACGGTTAAAACGAAAAATATTAAAATGATTTTTTTCATGATAAAGTCTCCTTTTCTTTATTTCTTGTGTCAATTCTATTGACTAAATATAAAAGCGTTATAACAAAAATAAACATTAAAGTGGATATAGCGTTTATTTTCGGGCTAACGCCTCTCCTTGCCATAGAATATATCACCATGGATAAATTTTCAACCCCTGATCCTGATGTAAAAAAGCTTACGATAAAATCATCTATGGACATTGTGAAAGCGAGCAGGGCGCCTGTTATTATACCGGGTGATATCTCAGGCATAATTACATGCAAGAAACTTTTTAAAGGCGGCGCGCCAAGGTCAAGCGCCGCTTCGTAAAGGTTCTCGTCAAGATGACGCAGCCTCGGTAAAACCGATAAAACTACGTACGGAGTATTAAATGATAAATGCGCTAACAAGAGGCTTAAATATCCCATTTCTAATTTGAGAGGAGAAAACCTGAAAATAA
>Ga0209755_10001431_pt1 | contig 37252 bp, 27 predicted proteins | sample TergutCo191P1_FD_187301 | JGI IMG/M metagenome (GOLD analysis project Ga0209755, IMG submission 187301) | Cornitermes sp. P1 segment gut microbial communities from Petit-Saut dam, French Guiana - Co191P1 (SPAdes) (version 2) | ecosystem: Host-associated > Arthropoda: Insects > Digestive system... | reverse complement strand
CAGTGCGGGCATGAGTAGATATAATTAATTCATGGAAATGAAAGCATGGGCAAAAATAAATCTGACTTTGGACGTTTTGGGCAAGCGTGAAGACGGCTACCATGAGCTTTCGTCGGTGATGCAGATGATTGATTTGTGCGACACGCTTGTGATAGAAAAGACGGGCGCGGCGGGGATTAAGCTGAGCTGCGATTTGCCGGGGCTGCCCGTGGACGAGGGGAATCTTGTCTACCGAGCGGCGAAGCTTCTCTATGCGGACGGTGTTTCAATCGAGCTCCGCAAAAAAATCCCAGTGGCAGCGGGGCTAGGCGGGGGCAGCAGCGATTGCGCCGCGGCTTTACTTGGCTTGAACGAGCTGCTTGACCTAAAACTCACAAGGACAGAACTGTATAAGCTAGGAAAATCGCTTGGCGCGGATGTGCCGTACTGTATGTTCGGCGGGACGGCGCTTGCCGAGGGAATCGGCGAACGCCTGACGAGCCTGTACCGTCACCCGCAGGTTCCGCTTGTGCTTGCGAAGCCGCCCGCGGCGGTTTCCACGAAGGAGATTTTTGCCGAATGGTTAAAGCGCCGCGCGCCCTCTGAACCCAAAACACCAAAAATGCTGAGAGCCATAGCCTCGGGCGAGGCCGAAAAAATCGCCGCCTGCCTAGGCAATGACCTGATGCCGATAGCCGCGGCCATGTACCCGGAAATCACCAGGCTGCTGACCGCATTCGAAGGCAAAAACGCCCTGGGCGTGAACATGAGCGGCAGCGGCCCGACGGTATATGCGTACTTTGCCGCAGAAAACGACGCCCACGAGGCGCATGAACATATTAGGCGGGAGTTCCCGTGCTATGAAACATATATCGCAAAAACACTATAACAGGAGGTTAACTTAATGAAGAAACTCGCAATTTTGACCCTTGTATTTTCTTTCATCTTCGCGGGGACGGTTAGTGCTACCGCGTTTCGGGATGTTCCGGCTAATCATTTTGCCATCGATGCCATACGCTGGGTGTCTGCCCCTGCGAACGGCAGCTTCATGGTGGGTGACGCGTCGGGCAATTTTAATCCCGCGCGTGTGATGGACTCGTTCGAGACGGCGATTACGCTTGCTATGGCGGCGGGGTTCAGATATTCGCCAGCGAGCATTACGCCTGCGGAACAGGCTGTTTTTGACCAAGCCCACGCCCGCCATTCCGCGCTGCTTGCCAACATGGCGCAAACCCACCCAAACTGGCGCAGGGCAGCCGACCGCGAAATCGCGTTTTTGTTGGAGCTTGGAATTTTAACGCAATATGACTTGGCTAACTTCATGACGCGCGGCCCGGGCGGCACGGAGGTTCCCGCGCAGCTGACGAAGGAAGCGGCAAGCGCGTTTGTAATGCGGCTTGCCGGAAAACAGGACAAGGTAAACGACTTCCCGCTGCCGCCGGAAGACCCGTTTACAGACGACGCGCAGATTAGCGCAATGTACAGAAGGTACGCATACAGTGCGCACAGGCTGGGCGTTGTCACCGACTACGACGGATATTTTTCGCCGCGCAGGACAGTAACCCGTGCGGAGTTTGCACAAATGTGCTATTTCTTGTTAGTCACCTCACCCGATGATTTGCCGACAGCAGCGGCGGCAAGCCCGTTCTACAGGACTTTCCACGGGACTGTCCATGAGGTAGGGGCTGACCAAATCGAAATCGCAACGGCAACAGGCAGAGAGACATACGAGTTCGGCGAAAACGCAATCATAGTGGTAGACAATCAAAGGCGTGACGCTTCGTATATCACCACAGGGATGCTGATTGCCGTGGGCTTAAACAGTGACGAGCAGATAATCAGCCTCTTGGCGCGTTCCGAAGGGCCGGAAGCGGCCATCACCGCGACGACTGTCGAACTGGTAACAAGCGGCGAGGGCCCCAGAATGCTTCAACCCCAAATCCGCATAAGCCCACCCGAGCTGATACCCCAAGCCATCCCGGCTATCAATGTGGTGTGGTTCCGAGGCGAGGGTATTGTTGCCGATGTAGGCACCGAGCAGGCGCAGCCGAGCCTGACTGTGCGCACCTCGCGCGTACGGCTCCTGACAGGCGAGATTGTTAATGAGGAAACGCGTTTCGCCGTGACCCCTCAAACAAATATCCTGCGCGGAGAGCAAGCAGTAGCGTTACCCGAGATACAGCGCGGAGAAATCATCACGTTCTACTACAGCACCTATGCGGCGAATGTCATACATGCCATCCATTTGCAGGAGAACAACCGAAACATCTTAGGCAGCCTGGTAGGCAGACACTTCACAGGCGAGGCGCCGAAGCTGATAGTGGAAGACCGCGAAGGCGACCAGCACGAGTTCTATGTAAACGCGGACACAAGCATAGCCAGAAACACAAACACCGCCGCTTGGCTGGACTTGCGGATAGGCGACGAAGTAGCGGCGCAAGTGGAAGCGGGTCAGCTAGTAGGCATACAGGCCACCGGAAGACGCTCAAGCGGACAGGGAACGCTAGAAGAAATCCACATAACCCAAAACCTGGACACAATCCTGATAAGAAGGACTGACGGGTTAACAGTGCGCCTGGCACTACCGCCGGAGATATATGATATCTACAGCCTGCGGTTAGGAATGGAACTGCAACTAAGCCTGGACAGCCGAGAAATAGACCAGCTGATAGTAATGAACGCAGTGCAAGAGTCCGAAGAAACGACGGGCTTCATAGGCTACGTCCAATCCCTGCGGCACGGTCACACGATGGTAGTAACCGACGCGGAAAGCACAAGGCGAACAGTAAGAATCGACGGAAACACAATAAACACAGCAACAGGCGAAGCGCTAGTGTTCCGCGACCTACGAACCCAAATGCGCCTGTATATAGTACAGCAAGAAGACAGCAGAACAGCCCAATCCATAACAATACTCCCGTAAAAAGGTTAAAAGCACAAAAAGCTCCACAGGAGCTAAAAGACTCAAAAAGCTCCACAGGAGCTAAAAGACTCAAAAAGGCTCCACAGGAGCTAAAAGACTCAAAAAGGCTCCACAGGAGCTAAAAGACTCAAAAAGCTCCACCGGAGCTAAAAGACTCAAAAAGCTCCACCGGAGCTTTTTGGGGTCAAGGGGCAAGCCCCTTGCGGGGGAGGCGGGGGCAGAGCCCCCGCGGTCTTAATCTTCGGAGGTGAGGATGTGTCAGATTTCAAGCCTTTACCTAAACCTGTAAATATGCAGAAGAAACCTGTCCGGCGTCCTTCGGAGCGTGATGGGAGTAAGACTCCGCCTCCTGTTAAGATAGTGGCGCCGCGGGTTGTTGATGCGCCATATAGGGCGCGGGGCGGTTCGTCTGTTTCGGCGGGGTATGTGCCGAGGCGTGCGCGGCCGAGGAAGCGGAGCCGTGCGGAGGAGGTGCAGCAGCATGTTGGGCGTGCGCTGCGGTTTTTGCGGCGGCGCAGTAACAGGCTTATTGGGCTTGGGGCTGCTGTTGTGTTGGCTTTGGCTATTATTTCTATGATGTTGTGGTCTGCTGCGGGTAATAATGCGTTTTCGGTTTATGTTGACGGGGAGCATTTTGGGTATATAAATTTTACGCAGGAGATGAATGAGGCGTTGCTTGCCGAGGAGGCGTTGCAGCGTTTGCAGGCGCGTGAAAATTCGCAGGTTTTGGTGAATGAGCGGATTAATTTGGTGCCTGCGAATACCGCGCAGCGGAATATATTGCCGTTTAATGAGGCTGTGGAGCAGCTTGCGGCTTCGTTTACGTTTCGTATTGTGGGGACGGCGATTGAGCTTAACGGTGAGCGTGTGGCGGTTTTGCGGAGTCAGGTTGAGGCGGACGAGCTTGAATGGCGGTTGCAGCAGCCGTTTATCCGCGGGAACCCGGAGAGCTATCATGTTGTGGAGTTTGTGGAGGATTTTCGGTTTACGAACATGGCTGTGGATGAGGACGAGCTTTCGACTATCGAGGCGGTGCTTAACCGGCTGGATGCGCGTGAGACTGTTTTGATTGATTATGTTGTTCAGGACGGCGATACCCTTGGTGCGATTGCTTTGAGGCATAACACTACGCTTGCGCAGATATATGAGGATAACCCGGGTTTTTCTTCCACTACGATACTTCGAGTGGGTGATGTTTTGCGGATTCGCAGTACGCGTCCTTTTTTGTCTGTCAGGACTGTGGAGGAGGTTACGCGGACGGAGGCTATTCCTGTTGTCACCGAGTATCGTCAGAACCCGGGCGAGTCCGCGGATTTTTCGCAGGTGATTCCCGGTTGGGAGGGCGCCGAGGGTGAGCGCGAGGTGACTGTACATATCACGCGGGTGAACGGGATTGTGACGGAGCCGGAGCGTGTGGTAAGTACGTATGTGGTTCGTGAGATGGAGCCGCGCGTTGTTGAGAGAGGGACACAGTGATGCATAAAATTTTGATAGTAGACGACGAGAAGAATATCGTGGATATCGTCGAATATAACCTGAAAAAAGAGGGGTTTGATACAATCACCGCGCATGACGGCGAGGCGGGGCTTGCGCTTGCGATTTCGGAAGGCCCGGATTTGCTTTTGCTTGATATAATGATGCCTAAGCTTGACGGGTTTGAGGTCTGTCAGCGGATTCGTGAAAAGAACGCGGATTTGCCGATTATTATGCTTACCGCGCGGGTGGAGGAAGTTGATAAGGTCATGGGTCTGGAGCTTGGCGCGGACGATTACATTACGAAGCCGTTTGGGGTGAAGGAGCTTGTTGCGCGGGTCAAGGCTAACTTACGGCGGAAGGGTACGGATGCGGCAGGTGCGGGCGGAAGTGCTTCGCTGCTGCGGTTCGGCGACCTTACGATTAACCCGGATTTGTATGAGATTAAGCGCGGGGACGAGCTGATAGAGCTGACGCGCCGCGAGTTTGAGCTAGTGACGTACATGGCTACGCAGAACGACCAGGTTTTCTCGCGCGAGAAGCTGCTTGAGGATGTCTGGGGTTATGAGTACCTAGGTGATGTGCGGACGGTAGATGTTACGATTAGGCGGCTTCGCACGAAGCTTGAAGTGAACCCGAACGAGCCGCAGTACGTGCTTACGAAGCGCGGCGTTGGCTACTATTTTATGAGTGATTCAAAATGATTAGTATTCGCATCAAAATGGTGACGATTTGCGCGGCTGTTGTGCTTATTGTGATGAGCGTGAGCGGCTCTTTTATGCTGCTTAACATGCGTTCGACCGAGTTGCAGAACACGCGGATTGCGCTTTCGCACCGTGCGGAATCGATTTATGAGCAGATTATACAGAGTTTTACGCCCGAGAGCTGGGTGAATGAGTTTGGGTTCCGCCAGCAGGGCTGGGGTACGGATGTGCAGGAGCTTTTGCTTAACGCGACGGGGGTTACGCTTGCGCCTTTTGAGCTTATCGGCAACACATTCAGCGACCAGGCGGTGCTTATGGCAATCGCGGGCGAAAACGGGTTTGCGACCGGCACACGCGGCTTGGACCTAAACGGAAACGAGCAGGAGTGGATTGCCTACGCAATGCCCGTGGAGCGCGACGGCATACGCTACATCATATACACACGCACAAACGCGCGCACGCTGAACGACAGCCTATCGCAGCTGACGGAATATATCGTTATGATGGTGCTGCTTGCGCTGCTTATTACTGTGCTGCTTTGGTTTGTTTTCGCTACTACGCTTAGCGGCCCGATTGTCGGGCTAACCCGCCACGCGAAGGAGATGGCGCAGGGACATTTTGACAAGGAGATGCCCGTACACAGCCGTGACGAAATCGGGCAGCTGACCGAGAGTTTTAACCACATGGGCAAGGAGCTTAACACGATGGTTTCGACCCTTGCACTCGAAAAAAATAAGCACGAGGCTGTGCTGCACAACATGACCGACGGCGTACTTGCCTACGACGCGGAAGGGACTATTACCCACGCGAACAGCGCCGCCATTGAACTGTTACAGTTCGACGACCTTGACAAGCAGCCTTTGAATGATATGCTGCCGCGCTTGGGCTTTGATTCGGACGAAGTCTTTGCGCTGACCTCGGAACAGATGCTCGAGTCCACGCTTGCGGCAAGCGACCGCTTTATCACCGCGGCTTGCTCGCCCTACACTAACCAACAGGGCTCTGTAGACGGTTTCGTCATTGTACTGCAAGACATAACCAAACATGCGCGGCTCGACAACATGCGCCGCGAGTTCGTTGCGAACGTCTCGCACGAGCTTCGCACGCCGCTTTCGTCCATTTGCAGCTATGCGGAGACGTTGCTTGGCGGAGCGCTTGAAGACCGCGATATTTCCGAACAGTTTCTACGCGTAATCGACACCGAAGCCAAACGCATGACCCTTCTGGTTCACGACCTGCTCGAACTTTCGCGCCTCGACGACGACAACCCCGCCGACCTTGAACGCGAGGTCGTAGACTTAGTCGGACTCACAAAAGCCGCCGTAATACACTGCACCGTCAGCGCAATAGACAAACAGCAGACCATAAACTTCAACGAACCCGGCAAACCCTACTTCATAGAAGCCGCACCCGGCCGCATGACCCAAGTCCTCATCAACATCCTGTCAAACTCAATCAAATACAGCCCCGAAACATCCGAAATAGAAGTCGCAATGGAAGAAACCGACCGCTTTTACCGCGTCCTAATCCGCGACCACGGCATGGGAATCGCAAAAGAACATTTGCCGCGCATCTTCGAACGCTTCTACCGCGTAGACAAAGCTCGCTCACGCGCCATGGGCGGCACAGGACTCGGACTCGCCATCGCCAAAGAAATAATGGAGGCACACGGCGGACGCATAACCGCCACAAGCGAACCCGGCGTAGGCACAGTTATGGTGCTTCGTTTCAACAAATATATTGAATCCGCATAAGCACTGTGCTAGTATAATAAAAGATTTAAGACCGTGGGCTCCGCCCCGGAAAAGTCCGGCGGACTTTTCCGCCGCAAACTTTTGTAAAAGTTTGACCAAAACTTTATTGAGAGGGGTTTTTTGATGAGTAGAGCGTTTAAGTTGAAGTTGGGGGTTGTTCCTGTTAAGCGTAGTACGTTTTTTACTTCGGTGGAGAATTGCTTGATTCCTAAGAATCATGCTTTGGATGCGCTTAAAAAGCTTGACCAGCCTGTTGAGCTTGTTACTATTGATGATGTTGTTCCTAGTGGGATTGCTACTGGGCCGGAGCAGGTTGCTGATATTGCCGCGCATTTGAACGCGCAGGGCGTGGACGCGATTTTTGTTATACATACTGACTTCGGCTCGGAAGAAGTTGTCGCTAAGATTGGGAAGGTTATGCAGCTGCCTATGCTCCTTTGGGGGGAAAGAGACGACGCGCCTAGCGCCGAAGGTGTACGCATCCGCGATACACAGTGCGGGATTTTTGCCTCATCTAAAGTCTTGCAGCGCTTTGGCGTACCGTTTACTTATATCGAAAACTGCTTGGCTTCCGATAAGGCTTTTGCGGACGGCGTTTTGAACTTCTGCCGTACTGCTGCCGTTGTTAAAGTGTTCCGCAACCTTGGGCCTTGCGGCTCGGGCATGAAGATTTTGAAGGTCGGCGAACGTCCTAGCAGCTTTCTTAGCGTAATGAGCAACGAGGACGAGCTGCTCAGCAACTTTGGGATTGAGGTCGTGCCTATGGCGCTCGGCGTTCTTGTCCAGAAGGTTAACGAGCTTACCGCCAAGCCTACGGCGGAACTTACCGAGAAGATTAAATCCTTGAAGTCGCGCATGGCCACCGATAGCCTTGGTGACGAGAAGCTTGCTACACTCGCCGCTTTGGTTCTTACTGTCGGACAGGAAATGGACTCGCAAGGCGCCGCGGCAGCCTCCATGGAATGCTGGAGCGGACTGTCACGCTTCTTCGGCTTCGTGCCATGTCAGGTGATTGGCGAGCTGACATTCGACGGCTACCCTGTCAGCTGCGAAGGCGATATCAACGGCGCGGTTACGGCTGCTATGCTGCACGCCGCTGACTTCTACCGTAGCTCGTCCTTCTTTGCGGACTTGACGATTCGCCATCCTAGCAACGAGAACGCAGAGCTGCTTTGGCACTGCGGGCCGTTCCCGCAAGGGCTTATGAAGCAAGGCGAAAGCCCCGCGCTTGATGACGGCGGCCGCGGTCAGTGGAGATTGAAGGACGGCGAGCTTACCATCGCTCGGTTTGATGGCCTAAACGGTGAGTACTCGATGTTTATTGGCGCTGGGAAGACTTGTGACGGGCCTAAATCTACAGGCACTTACGTTTGGCTTGAGGTGGATGATTGGGTAAAGTGGGAGAAGAAGCTTGTGGAAGGGCCTTATATTCATCATGTGGTTGGGATTTACGGTGATTTTACTGCGGCTTTGAAAGAGGCTTGTAAGTATATCCCGGGTCTTGCTGCTGACCCTGTTTGATTTTTTGGTTGAAGTGATTAGGCTCAGTTGGTTAGTGTTATTAGCCAACTGAGCCTTTGTTTTTTGTGACGTTGTTATTTTTTCCAGATAACGCCTCTTTTGGGGTCAGATAACAATAAAGCATCGTCCAAGAACACAAAATCCATTAATCTGCTATACGGCAACACAATCCGCTCCGCCGGCTCACGCTCCGAAGGGAAAATCAAGTCATAGACCGGGCTAACCGCGCCTACTAGTGAAATAGCTTCCAAAGCCATTCCGTCCTCTAGCCTTAGCTTGCGGAGTACATTAAAATCCCATATATACAAATCGTTATCATTGAACCGCAGGCGGCTAGGTTGGTAGAACAACGGAGCGGCTCCGTCTATAAACGCTCTGTCACCGGCGACTCCGGCTAGGTGTCTAAGCTCGCCGTTTTCGTAGACTAGCAAAACGCCTTCTTCGCTATCGGCTAGGAAAATTCTGTTGCCGTCTAAAGTCAGCGCGCTGACTCCTTCCGGCACTTCTAACAAGGTATGGATATCGTTGGCATCGTTTACGTTAATCGTCCGCAGATATGCCGCCCCTACCCCGGCATTCCATTCTATAAAGTAAATTAGACCGTTTGAAACAACGAAATCTCTAATCGCTGTATGTATGGCATCGCCAAGGAAGAAGCCCTCCGCTCCGCCGTCTGACAGCCGGATAATACCATACCAAAAGCCGTCATCGTACCATTCGTCTGTTAGGGTGAACACATCGTTACCGTAAGTCCGCACGATGTTCGGACGCAGGAACGGTGGGTTAATCTCAATCGTTTCTAGTATACCGTTATAAATACGGCGCAGTACCCCGGAATCGGTCAGGTAAACCGCTCCCCGCTCGCTTATGTCCATGCTTCCCGGGCTTACGAACTCGCCGCTTGCTAACGCGCCGTCAAGCCGCTCTCTGTGCGTGCTTCCCGCAAATAGAAAGACCTCATTTCCCATCGGGTACCGCTGTGCGATTTCTACTATGCCGTCCATCGGCTCTACTACCTGTACTTGCATGGAAACGCTGTTATGGCGGTATTGACCGTGTACTATTGTTTCGCCTACGTTTAGGCCTACTATGCGGTTGCCGTCTACTTGGGCTATATCGCTTGCGCTAAGTTCCCATTGCAGATTATTCTGGTTTAACGGGCGCTCCTCGTCCGTTTCCGGAAGAAGCCTTGCTAAGCGGATTTCGCTTGATTGCAGTACCGAGACGGTTAGTATCGCCGGGTCTATGGTCATGACCGTTCTTGCTTCCACATCTATAAGGTGGGCGCCCATTGCGAAACTGAACACAGCAAGCCCTACTGCGGCTACAGAGCCGAAACCGGCCGCTTTTCTTGCTAACAGCGAGTAGTGCATTTTTGATTTGCTGCTTTGTTGTTGCCGCTGAATATCTGCAAGTAAATCGTCGATGGAGTCATAGCGGTCTGCGGGGTTTATTTCTAAGCATCTCAAAATGATTTCGCATAGGTTTGCAGGGAGGTATTTTCTTAGAAGGTTCATGTTTTTGTGTTGTGGAATTATACCTGTGGCGGCTTCGTATAGAATAACGCCCAGGCTGTATATATCGGTCTTTACTGTCAGCGCCCAGTCGTTGCGTTCCTCCGGCAGCAGGCCGTGTTCTGTTTGAGGGTTTGCGGCATTAAAGCGGTAGTTGATTAGTTTAAGACCGTCGCCGGACAGCTTCTTTGGCACTTGCTCCGGCGCACAGTATTTTAGAGTTGCGCCTTTTGAGCCGGTTGCTTCTGATTGCCGCTGGCTTATGCCGAAGTCGATTAGTACCAGTTTATCGTCGTGTGTTACCATTATGTTGCCGGGCTTTAGGTCTAGGTGCAGGAAGTTGTCTTCCAGGTTATGGAGATAGGATAGTACCTGCGCCATTTGTTCTGCCCAAGCCATTACTTTGTACACGGGGATGGGTCTATCTGAATCCGGTCTGCTTTTCAGCACTTGGTCCATACCCACGCCCTCCACGAAGCTTTCTACCAAGAACTGCCCTGCGTCATTTTCGAATACATCTATGATGGAAGGGAGGTTTACATGGTTGAGCTTTTTTAGGATGTCGGCTTCTTGGGTTAGTTCGCCTATGTGTTTTGGGATGAACTTTGCTATCCATTCGTTACCTGTGTTTGTTTTTAGAACTTTGAAAACGCTGCCCATGCCGCCGCCTGTTATTTCCGAAATATATTCGTACTGCCCTTCAAGCGGGCTCCAGTCTAAGCCGGATGGGTGATAGCTTGACGATAGGCCAAACTCACCGCCCAGTATATCGTATAAATTCTCGCCGGCAGTAGCGTCATCTTCTTCCAGCATGGTCATGTCTTGCGGCAGCAAAGCGTGTCCTGTTCGTTGATAGTCCATCAGACCGGCTTCTGTAACGTCTAACATTGTACCTTCCGCATTTGATAAAACGGAGCTTTCTACATGGATAGAAGCCGAAGAAGATGTTTTTTCTTGTTCGATATATTGCACAGTAGAATTAAACGCATCAAAAGGTTTGGTTTCTTGGAGCAAGATTTCCTGATACATCCGATTTCTTTTACTGGAGCGGATTAGGTATATGACCAACATTACGAATAGGGCTACTGATACAATACCCAAGACTACTAAAATTTCACCTGTATGCATATTAATAAATTCCTCCAATCAGATTTTTATGCATTTATAGTGAATTCAATGAGAAACAGTCTTGGCGGAGTGGCACCTGAAAGCGCGAAATAAGCGCTTTCAGGCGGGGTTGCCGCGACAGACAAGACTGATTTCGAATTAATTCACTTTAACAACTACTACTGATACATTATCTCTAGCCCCATTTTTCAGGGCGTAGTTCACTAGTTTATCTGCTGCTTTACCGCATTCCTTATGTGTTCGGATAGCTGCGGACAGCTTGCTTTCTTGTACTACCCGGTACAGTCCATCGCTGCAAAGTAGGAAGCTGCACGGTTTTTCGATTGTGCCGGAGCGGGTAAAGATTTTGGGTTGTGCGAAAGCGCCAAGGCAGCTTGTTAGCTTTCCGCTTTCCGGATGGGCGTGGTCTTCGGTAAGCTGGTTTAGTTTTGCGAATAACTTGCTCTCCTGTTTGTAGATACGGGAATCGCCGGCGTGGGCTATGTAGTATTTCTCGTCTTGAATCATAAGCAAAGAGCAAGTGGTTCCGTGGTGTGCTTTTGCTTCTTTTGCGTGTTGTCTTATGTTATTGTTAATGGTTTTGAAGATATCGAAGAATGCGTCGAGTACTTCTGCGCCTTTTGGGGCTATGGAGCCGTCTAGCATCTTGTTCCACCAAGCATCCAGCGTATCAACAACTACAGAAGCTGCGTATTCTCCCTCTTGCAAGCCGCCCATGCCGTCTGCTATGCAGAAAAGTCCGTAGGATTCTGTTGTTTTGCTGAACATTCGGTCTTGGTTGGTTTCGCGGGTGCCTATGTTTGACACCGCCGCAGATTCTAATTTATTTATAAAGCCCATCCGCTACCAAATCCTTCTGTATAGTCGGTATAATATAACCGCAGCTTCACCGCGAGTAATATCAGCTCGCGGCAAGAAGTTGCCGTCAGCTCTGCGGATTACCAGATTCTCTCTGGTTGCCAGCGATAAGTCTGTAATGCTCCAGTCGGCAAAATCGTCAGCATCGGAAAACTCACGCAGGTATACCATAGGGTTTACCGGGTTGCGGTATCTCATTTCTGTCCGTAAGATACGCGCAGATATCGCCACCATTTGTTCCCTTGGAATGTAGAGGTTCGGTTCAAAAATATTTGCGCCTGTGCCGCTCATTAGATTATGCTGTCTTGCCGAGCCGACCGCACCGAAAAACCAGTCACTTCGGTTGACATCCGCAAAACCGCCGTCGGCGTTAGGGTCGTTAATCCCCAGTAGCCGAGTGACTAAGCTTGCGACTTGCGCTCTGGTGAGCGGGTCGTCCGGGGAAAACTCTGTCGGTGACATGCCGCTGATGATTCCTTCGGCGGCTAGTGTTCGTATAGAGCGTTGCATTTCTTGTGAACGGGTTCGGATATCTGCGAAGTCTATGCGGTTTTCTACTACTACATATGTACCGCTTTGGTTTATTCTTGCATCAAGCAGCCCGGTAACAGGATTGTGGCTGCCTCCGGCGTTTTGCCCTGCGGTACTCATCAAGGTCTGGTAAGCCGGGTCGCCGGGGATAGGCGGTACGGAGAGCCGTATAGATTCATTCACCGGGCGGCTGAATGTGACTGTGTACGAGTTTCCAAGGCTTACGTAGATGTAGAGTGGTGCGTGTGCGTTATTTTGGATAAAGCTTTGCGTGAATGAGATGTCGTAGTAGGGTGTACGAATCCAAACCCTGTCTACGTCTGTGAACATAGCGGAGGGTTCTACACGGATATTTACTTCTGCGTATTCTGTTGTGATGAAGGCTACGCTGGTGTTTAGGTCGCGGTTAAGTTCGTAGCCGTTGTAGCTAAGCAGTTCCATGATGGTAGTGCGGGTGTAGTTGGCTATGTCTTGTAGGTTTTCTACGTTTGGTTGGTTTACTATTATGTAGTTGGTTTCCAGGTGGTAGCTTGCCGCTTGTGCGATGGCGAGTTCTGCGCGTAGGGCTATTTCGCTGTGTTCTTCTGCGCCTGTGAGGGATTCTAGGGCGAGTTCTACGGCGCGGGCTGCGGGCGCGGGTGCGGGTGCGCTGTCCGGCGGTTGGTCGTAATCATTTTGAGGTTCAACAACGGCAGCCGCTGCCATTTCTGCGCGGAGACGAGTGGCACCGCCTCGGCGTGGTGTTGGTGTAGGTGCGGGTGCGGGGGTCGGTGTTGGTTCGCTGCTGCTGTCGCTATCGCTTTCATATGAAGGCTGTGGGGTTGGTGCAGGGGTAGGCGTGGGCGTAGGGATTGGTTCAGGTGGTGGCGGCGGCACAGGGTCAGGTACGATAATCGGCGGCGGGTCGGTGAGTGTAACGGTAGCTGTCGCCGCTTGGTTGGAGTCGAAGGTAGAGGTAGCTGTTATTGTTAGGCTTGCGGCTGTTTCTGCGGCGGCGGCTGTTAGCAGCCCGCTTGTGCTTATGCTTGTTTCAGCGGAAGCATTACCGCCTATGCTCCAGTCTACTGTGTTTGGGGCTATGCCTGTTGCGGCTACATTTGCGGTGAACTGTTGTTGCTGACCGCGCTCTACGGTTGCTGTTGTTGGTGAGATTGTTACGCTGTTGATGCCGTCGTTTTGGGGTAGGAAGGTGAAGTTTGTGGTGATTGTGTAATCGAAGCCGATTATGTCGGCTTCTGATACGAGGTTGTTTTCGCTGACGTCAAGTGTAGTTAAATTTGACAGCCCTGTTACATTTATGCCGGTTAGCTGATTTTCCCATGCAAATAACGCTTGCAAATCGTCAAGCCCGCTCACATCTAATGTCCCTGTTAAAGAACGGAAGCTAATGTCCAGCGTTTCAACGCGTCTTGGTGTACCTGTTGACCAAATTGCAAAAGTTCCCCATGCCAAGGGGAGTGAAGATGCGCCTGAATCACCTAGAGCGACTGCAAGATTATTATTTGTTATGATGTTGTTTATAATCTCAACATCAGGCCAATGAGCATCAGCTACAGGTATATTAAAAGGTTGCATTCCAATATTACCATACACAGATAATCCACCGGGTTTAGCACTAAACCCGGCGATTATCAGTACTACAACTAGCATCCATGAAGCAAACCGCATTACCAAATCCTCCTGTAAAGCCGATACAGAATAACCGCGGCTTCCCCTCGAGTAATAGTCGCCCTCGGCATGAACTGCCCGTCTACACGGCGGATAACCAGATTCTCACGAGTAGCCAACGATAAATCGATAACACTCCAATCCGCAAAATCGCCTGCATCCACAAACTCACGCAAGTAGCTCATAGGTACAACGGGGTCGCGGTAATTCATTTCGGTGCGCAGAATACGAGCCGCTATGGCTATCATCTGGTCGCGCGGGATATTCATGTTAGGAGAAAACGCGGTAGAGCTAGTACCGCTCATAAGCCCGTGTTGCCGCGCAGTACCGACCGCACCGAAGAACCAGTCGCTGCGGTTTACGTCAGTGAAGCCGCCGTCAGCGTTAGGGTCGTGTACGCCAAGAATCAAAGTAATTAAGGTTGCGACTTGCGCCCTGGTAAGCGGGTCGTCTGGAGCAAACTCGTTCGCGGACATACCGCTGATAATGCCCTTAGATGCAAGTGTCCGAATAGCACGCTGCATTTCTTGCGAACGATTTTGAATGTCCGCGAAGTCGATACGGTTTTCTACTACCGTGTACGAACCATTCTGACGTATTCTGGCATCAAGCATACCTGTCAACTGATTATGATTACCGCCGGCGTTCACCCCGGCAGCACTCATGAGCGTCTGGTAAGCAGGGTCGCCGTCGATTGGCGGGACAGACAGCCGTACAGACTCCGTAACCGGGCGGCTGAATGTCACGGTATAAGAGCGCGGGGCAAAGACACCGCCGTCCACTTGCACCAAGCGGGAAATCAACTCAAAATCAACCTCTGCCATCAACACCTGCGTACCGGGAAGTTCCAGCAAGTCCTCGGCGTAGCTGGACACATATATAGACAGCGGCGTATGTGCGTTATTTTGGATAAAACTTTGGGTAAAGGACACATCGTAGTAAGGTGTGCGAATCCAAACCCTGTCTACGTCTGTGAACATAGCGGAAGGTTCTACCAAAATATTAACCTGTGCGTAGTCTGTGGTGATAAAGGCTACGCTTTCGTCGAGGTAGCGGTTGAACTCATATCCTCTTTCGCCAAGCAATTCCAAGATAGATATGCGGGTATAGCTTGATATGTTCTGCAAATACTCTACATTCGGCTGGTTAACTATAATATAGTTTGTGTCCGTGTGGTAGCTTGCGGCCTGGGCGATGGCGAGTTCCGCGAATAAGGCAAGTTGAGTAAGTTCAGCGTCGGTAAGCGGGCCGTCTTGCAGCAAGTATTCCAAGGCTCGTTCCACAGCAAGAACAGCAGAAGCCGAGTCGGTTATTTGGTCGAGTGCGTCGTTGCTTAGTGCTTCCGGCGATGGGGTGTAGTAGTCTGTGTCGGTCAACCGGTCGGTGTCACCGACCGGTTGGTTGTTGTTAGCGGATGCTTGGTTGCGGGTGGAAGCCCCGGAACCGCCGCCGCTACCACTTCCGCTGTCGCCGCTGCTGTCTCCGTCGCCGTCACCGCCGCCGGCACCGTTGGTAGTGGGAATGTTAGGTTGGCTGACGTTGTTTTCTCGAGGGACATCCATGTCGATTCCGGCATTGTTGGTATCGTCTTCTTCGCCATTGATAGGGAAGTTAGGGTATACAACAGTAGAAGACATAAGACCCGGGATACTATCTCTGTTTTGTATACGAGTAGCTCCTACGTTCAAGAACGCTAAGTCGCTTAGACCGTTTACATCAACCCTAGAAATATTGGTATTGCCATAAAGATATACCCTGCGTAAAGCATTTGTCTCTCTTAAATTTAAGATTCCTCTTAACTGATTACCTCGGGCATTAAGATATCTTAGATTAGATAGGCCGGTTAGTTCTATGAGGGTTAGGTTGTTGTTGTATACGTTAAGATAAGTTAAGAATTCAAGTTCGTGAACGTCCAGCTCTCCTGTTAAGCCTTGGTTGTTGAGGTCTAGGGCGGTTATGCGCAGGTAGGTAGGGTTGGTGGTGCGTGGCTGCCATGTGGAGAAGGTTGACCAGTCGGCGGGGATGGTGTTACCTGTAGCTAGGGGCGCGTCTAGTCCGTTTTGGTTTATTATATTGTTGATTACTGCGATGTCGGTGGTGTGAGGTGCAGCCCAAATCGGAGTCACAACCACATTACTTGCCGGCATAACAAAACTCGTAGTCGAGTCAGTAGCATCAGCAAAACTCACACTTGGCGATGAAGTCCAGTTTACGAAATTGTAACCGTATCGCTCACCCGCGAAGATGGTAACAGTCGAGCCGGGGACATGATTTGCGCCGCCTGTAACGGTTGCATTAATTCCTCCTTCGTTGATGGTCACTGTCATGGTGGACGGCTGTTGTTCGTCTATCTCGATAGTTATAGTTCTGCTATCCGTACCTTCTGTATTAGTTGCTGTCACGGTGAATGTAAAGTTGCCATATTCCGTTGGAGTACCCGAAAGCAAGCCATTGCTACTCAAAACCAGTCCATCCGGCAGAGTCCCCGTATATGTCCATGTTGGCGTAGGATAACCTTCGGCTACGAATTGGAAGCTATATGCTTCATCTTCTATGCCGTCAGGCGCGTTGTAGGTTACTATCGTCGGTATTTCAGGCGTAAATGATATTACAATCGTAACGGTAAGGCTGTCTGTGCCTTCTGTGTTTGTGGCTACTACAGTAAAGGTAAAACTTCCAGAAGCTGTTGGCGTACCAGAGAGTAACCCAGTGTTACTAAGTGATAATCCAGTAGGCAAAGTCCCTGTATACGACCATGTAGGGATTGGGTTGCCGAGTGTCGGAAACTGGAGGGAGTACGAGGTGCCTACTATGCCATTTGGGACAGTAACCGTTGTTATTTCTGGTGCTTCTGGTAGGTCTGATATTATTATTGTAATAACTTGACTGTCTGAACCTTCGGTGTTGGTTGCTGTTACGGTGAAGGTAAAGCTTCCGGCGGTTGATGGTGTACCAGAAAGCAGACCAGTGGGGTTGAGGGTTAAGCCAACTGGTAAGATGCCTGTATGCGACCATGTAGCGACAGGGTAAGCTACTGCCACTAACTGAAAGCTGTATGTATCACCTACCTGTGCATCATGTGCGTTGTAGATTGTTATAGTTGGGGCTGTAGGTTGATTTGTTATGACGATGGTTATTGTACGGCTGTCGGTACCTGTGGAGTTTGTAACAGTTACGGTAAAGGTGTAGCTACCGACTGTGCTTGGTGTACCAGAGAGTAGTCCGGCGTTGTTGAGGGTTAAACCAGTTGGCAAAGTGCCTGTATGTGTCCATGTTGGGGTAGGTCTGCCTGTTGCTTCGAATTGGAAGCTGTAGGCGGCGGCTTCTATGCCCGTGGGGGCGTTGTAGGTTATTATGGTTGGTTGGAGTGTTGTTTCCCAGACCCATGTGTCGGCTAAGCCTGTTGGGTTAGTTATTAGTTGTGCGGAGGTAAAGCGGAGGGTGCTGTTTGTCCAGTAGCCGGTGTGGGTGGCGTTGTTGGGGACAGCGGGGAGGGTGTTAGCAGCTGTACCTCTGAACTGGAAATTTGAGCCGAGGGTTAGTTCGCGTAAGTTGGTTGTATTCCAAAACATACCCTCCATACTCGTCACATTACTAGTATCCCATGAAGACAGGTCGAGACTTGTTAGTGCGCTTGCTCCACTAAACATACTCCCCATACTCGTCACACTACTAGTATCCCAAGAAGATAGGTCGAGACTTGTTAGTGCGCTTGCTCCACTAAACATACTCCCCATAGTCGCCACACTACTAGTATCCCAAGAAGGTAGGTCGAGACTTGTTAGTGCTCTTGTTCCACTAAACATCCCCCCCATACTCGTCACATTACTAGTATCCCAAGAAGATATGTCGAGACTTGTTAGTGCGCTTGTTCCACTAAACATACTCCACATACTCGTCACACTACTAGTATCCCAAGAAGATAGGTCGAGGCTTGTTAGTGCGCTTGCTCCCCAAAACATACCAACCATATTCGTCACATTACTAGTATCCCAGGAAGATAGGTCGAGACTTGTTAGTGCGCTTGCTCCCAAAAACATCTGCACCATCCTCGTCACATTACTAGTATCCCAAGAAGATAGGTCGAGACTTGTTAATGAGCTTGCTTCCCTAAACATACCATTCATACTTGTCACACTACTGGTATCCCAAGAAGATAGGTCGAGACTTGTTAGTGCGCTTGCCCAACCAAACATCTCATTCATACTTGTCACACTACTGGTATCCCAAGAAGATAGGTCGAGACTTGTTAGTGCTCTTGCTCCACTAAACATACTATCCATGTTCGTCACATTGCCAGTATCCCAAGTAGATATGTTAAGGCTTGTTAGTGAACCTGTCGAACCCAATCCTGAAAACATAGCTTCCATATTCACCACATTACCAGTATCCCAAGAGGATATATCAAGGCTTGTTATCGAACTCGCTCCGTTAAACATCCCTTCCATATCTGTCACACTACTAGTATCAAAATGTTCTAGTCCAACTATACTCCTAACATATGGCAACGAAAACAGCCCCGCTAAAGAAGCCCCGGCTGTGATAGAATCAGTAAATATAATATCAAGAATATCTGATGAATGGGCGCTCCAAGGGTTAGTCCAATTGGTATGAACAATCCCACCATCAACCACAAGCGTCCCGCAACCATACAACCGCCAAGGCGCACCGCCGACACCAAAAGTATCAGTAACAGACGTCACAGGTGTACATGTGCAGGTAGCACAAGAACAGTTGTTATCTCCACAGGTAGCATCGACACCCCCGCCTCCGCGTTGCTCCCATACCCATGTGTCAGCTAAGCCTGTGGGGTTAGTTATTAGTTGTGCGGAGGTAAAGCGGAGATTGCCGTTTGTCCAGTAGCCGGTGTGGGTGGCGTTGTTGGGGACGGCGGGGAGGGTATTGGCAGCTGTACCTCTGAACTGGAAGTTTGAGCCGAGGGTTAGTTCGCGTAAGTTGGTTGCTCCACTAAACATTAGGCCCATATCCGTAACACTACTGGTATCCCAAGAAAATATGTTAAGACTTGTTAACGAACTTGCTTCACTAAACATACTGTTCATAAATATCACACTACTAGTATCCCAAGAGGATATGTCAAGTGCTGTAAGTGAACTTGCTCCCAAAAACATGCCCGTCATTCTTGTCACACTACTAGTATCCCAAGAAGCCAAGTTAAGCGTTGCAAGTGAACTTGCTCCACTAAACATTAGGCCCATATCCGTAACTCTACTGGTATCCCATGAAGATAGGTCAAGTGTTTGCAGTGAACGTGCATTAAAAAACATGCCGCCCATATCCGTAACTCCACTGGTATCCCATGAAGATAGATTAAGCGTTGTAAGTAAATCTGCACTCCAAAACATGGCGTTCATATCTGTAACACTACTGGTATCCCATGAAGATAGATTAAGATTAATTAGAACGCTTGCTCCACTAAACATTGACCCTAAACTTGTCACATTACTAATATCGAAATAGTGTAACCCCTCAATATAAGTCACATTTGATAGACCTGAAAACAATCCACTTAAACCTATTCCTGCGGTCATAGGCCCTGTAAAATAAATGCTTGAAATAATACTAGAGTGAGCACTCCATGGACTATTAAGTGAAAGATTCTGAATAAACCCACTATCCACAACCAAAGTCCAACAACTATATATACGCCAAGGCGCACCATCTATATCATCCATTATATTATCCAAAAACGCACCACTATGCAACACAGGAAGAACTACCATAGGCGCACCAAACGCCACTATATCCCCAAACGCCGCCGCAATCCCAACTCCCCCAACCTCATATATAACAACAGAGCTAAGCTCACTATCCTCAAACCCAACACCATCACCTATCGCCCTAACCTGCACCTCATACGCACCCGCGGGCAACAAAAACCCACCCAAATCAACCTCACTAATCTCCACTGGAATAAAAAACCAACTCTGCAAACTCTGCTCTATCCTAACCTTCAACCGCCCGTCAACATAAACCCCATACGCAGCAGCCCCTTCAACCACATCCCAACTAAACACCCCATCATCACAAATCAAAAGCCCCACAGGCGCACTAAGCCTAGGCAGCTCCGCAGGCACTTCCGATACTATCGGCGTTTCAGGCACTTCCAGCACTTCCTGTCTGCCCGGTAGGTTTATTATCTCAAACCATGTCGGAAGCTCCTCGTCTGCCTCTCTGTCTTCATCTGCATCCATATCCGTATCTATATCAGTGTCCACATCTTCATCAACATCAGGAATCTCCGGCACTCCCGGTATTTCCGGCACATACGGCACTTCCGGCACATACGGCTCTACCGGCTCGTCTGCTCCTTCATCATCCTCCGGCACTTCCACCAAATTCACCTGCGGCCAAAAAAACTTGCTCCCGCCATAAAACCCAATCACATCACAAACCTCATCCATCAGGTTATACCGCACATCAAGCCAAACCAACCCAGCCCCAACTTCCACAGACTCCAGCCGATTATCCCGCACATCAAGCACAAGCAGACCCCCAAGCCCGCTCACATCCAAATGCCCTTCCAAACTCAACCCACTAAGCCTAAGCCGCACAACACGCCCATCAGCCCATTCCGCAAAATCCCAATCCCCCGGCAAATACTCGTCACTATCCAAATCAACAACACTAAACCCAAGCAAATTATACGTAATGATGCTGTTTATAACTAAAACATCACCTATGTAAACATCCGCTAAGCGAATACCTTTATCTTCTTCATCCACATCCGCATACCCATCATCATCTTCATCATCGTAGTAGTCTGCATCGTCTTCGTAATCGTAATAATCCTCATCGGCATCATACACATCATACCCATTAACATACTCCGGCTCCACCACTTCCGAATCACTGCCAAACACAATAACCGGCGGCGTAAAAGCAGCAGACCATACGATAACCGCTAAAAGAATCACCAAACACCTATACACTAACCCCTGAACACGATACATAACTTGCCTCTCCCTTCAAGTCTCTAACTAAACTCACTCTCGCCTAGCCTAGCTTTACATCAAACAAAATGCATACTATAATCGTAAATGTCGAATGAAAGACAACGGCTAAAGAAACGAGGTATAATTATGCGTACTGATACTATAGTAAAAACCGATATCGCTCTTATAATCCGCGAACCGTTCGACTATACGGCATGGCGCTCTTGCTTACAAGACGAAAGCCTAAGCCTGCGCGAGCTAAGCCACAAGGCAATGGAAGAATACACAAAATCTAACCCTCCTCAACAGTTGCAATAACCAACACAAAGCTGTATATTTAACCCCAACCCCAAAATTTCAAAGCAGGAGGTCATCACCATGATTAAAAAAATCGAAGACCAAGAAGTCATTACCCTTGAAGAAGCCAAGGAAAAATACCGCGATTACCAGATTTATTTCATCATTACCGAAAAAACAGGCTACTCACACAATAAAACAAAAGGCTATGTACTATACATCTTTGAAAAAGATTCCGAAGTCCGTCAAATCCCAGAAGAAGAAAAAAAGGGTAGGCGTACTGCATGGACAATCGGTAATAACTTAGGAGAATCACCCTTCAATTTTTCGAGGACTTACAGGGGGGAACAATGGATAAAATTGAGCTAACCCCACAAGGCAGAGCAGTATGCGAAATTTATTTTAAGCCATACAACGACGTCGAAATGAGACAACAGGAGTTCAAACTAGATACAGGCGCAGACTACTGCACTATGCCCAAAGATTACCTATACGACCTAGGCTACACCGACTCATGGATAACCCAAAACGTAACCCCTAAACCCGGCATAACCACCACAGCCTCCGGCGAAGAAATAAACGCACACATAGTCCAACTCCCTCTAATAAACATCTACGGCTACGAAGCCATAAACTGGCCATTCGCAATAATGCTAGACCCGGAAAACGACTTCCGCGCCCTGCTTGGGCTAGACCTGCTAGGCGGCTTCAACTTCACCTTCGAAAACGACACCAACAGCCTAATACTAAGCAGAACAAAATCATTCATACAAAGACACCCCTTTCTACCCGGACAGGAGATTCATGAGATACATACCGCTTACAAGGAGGAATCACCATGAACACCAACACCATCTACGACCTACCAGAAATCAAACGCAGACTAGAACCTATATTCACATCATCCGGCGTTAAATCAGCTATATTATTCGGCTCATACGCACAAGGTCAAGCCACAGAAGACAGCGATGTAGATATATTGGTAGACAGCGGCTTGCGCGGTCTTGACTTCGTTGGCCTTATCGAGTACGTTCGCGAAGCCCTCGAAAAGGACATCGACCTCATTGATGTAACTCATATAATATCTGACTCCAGAATTAGTAAAGAAATCGCAACTACGGGGGTGCTTATATATGGCGAGTAAGAATCACATAGCTGTAAGGTATACGGCCTGAATTATTATGGCAAGTTATAGAAAACGATATTGCTACGCTTAAAAATATGCTTCAACGCATTACTATTCCCTAATCCACCTCAAACAACAACCGCACATTATACAAACTAATCACATCCCCATCACCAAGCCCGGCAGTCTGCCCGCTCTCCAACTTACTCCCATTCACAAACGTCCCGCCGCTAGACCCTTTATCTGTAACATAATACCCACCGCCATCATGCGTAATAACCGCATGTACCCGGCTAATCCCGCGCATTTCATCCCCAACAAAACAATAATCAACCTTATCCCACTTGCGCCCCAAAACAAACTCCGGTTTAGTAATAGGTATCTGCACCGTCCGAACATCCTTCTCCAACAAATACAAAGCCGCACCATCAACAGAAAGCATAGTCGCTTCGCTACCCAATCTCCTAAGCCTCTCCGAACCTTTATCTCCGCGGCCCAAAAGCCACACTATAATCCGGTAGAAAAATCCTCTCCTACCCTCATCACGAATAGGCTTAGCAGTACGAGCCAGTTTCCCCTTATCCATCGCTATTCAGGAAGCTCAAACAGAAGCTTTTTAGTGTACAGCCGGATAACATCGCCGTTTTTAAGCTGTGCCGACACACTTGGCGCAAGCCGGGTATCATTCACAAACGTACCCCCGGCAGAGCCTTTGTCAATCACATAATAATTGCTGCCGTCAAAAATAATCGCGGCATGTACCCTGCTGATTCCCTTGTCCCCCGGGCCGTCAAAACAAAAGTCCACTTGCTCACGGTTACGGCCAAGCACAAAGGCGTCAGTCGTAACAGGTATCTGCACAGTACGGCTTACACCTTCCATCACAAATAAAACAGGTCTGTTATCATCATCACCATAAGCCGTGAAATCAATCATAGTCCTGTCGTCTATGGTGGGAACAAAATCATCCGGTGCTTCCTGCTGTTTCATCCCAAAGCCGAATACTTTTGATAAAAAGCCCTGTTTCTGCTCCGGCTGTTTTGCCGCGGCAGCGGGTGGCGGCGTCGCTTGGCGCGGTGCCGATTGACGCGCGGGCGGTGCAGCAGGTTTCGCAACCCGCTTCGGCGCAATAACTTCTTTTTTATTTGCAGCTTGCACAACCACGTTTATAATAGTGTGCATGTCAAAATCATCCTGAACAATATCTCTTGTTACCGTCAGGAGCTTAGCAGTATTAGGAATGGCTGGGTCAGCTACCTCATCCAAAAAATCAAGCAAAGAAATAAATTCATCTTTCAAAGTCATATCAAGCATGGTGGGCAAGTACAACAGATATGGTTGAATGGAATCCCGGTTTAGGTAAACATGCTTGGGGTGAAGAACAAACGAGTCCGTAATCAGCTCACACTTCTTCGCATTTGAAAGCGTATGGACAACCCCATACAGCAGTAAAATCAGTTCCTCAAAATTGATTTTCCTTCGCCGAAATGTAATTTCTAAAGGTATGTAACCGTTGATTTCATAGCAAATGCTTTCAGAGCCGTCCGGCACTTGATGAGTATATGGTATGATACGAAGTTTATCTGCATTTTCTAAAACAATGTCCCGGTGCTTGGGTATCGAAGCGGCTTCTAGGTGATAGTAGAGATACTTCTCGTTTGCAATAGTGGTTTCCGTGAAGTTGTATTTCTCTGACATTCTGCTCCTCCTCTGGTGGCGGGTTTATCGCAAATGATTTCTATTAACGAAAATAATGCCCAATTAACCGCAGTATACCATACCACCTTTAGAATTAAAAGTAAAAAAATCCAACTCACAAAGAAACCACTAGCAACAATCACAATACCACCTAGTTTTATTTACCCGCCTACTGTATAATCTCCTAAAGAAACTTATTTCACTAACCTAGGAGGGACTCACATGAAAGTCGGACTAGTCGGACTGGGCGGAATGGGCAGCGCTCATCTCGCAAACTATATCAAAATGAAAGAAACAGGCGAAGGAATCGACCTGGTAGCCGTCTGCGACGTAGACGAAGCAAAACTGAAATCGGGCGTAGGCACAGCAATCAACATCGACCCAAACAGAAAAACCTTCGACCTGTCAGCCTTCAACCTATACACCGACATGGAAGAAATGATTCGCAGCGAAACGCTTGACTTCGTGGCACTGTGCCTGCCCACGCACCTACACGCACCCATGAGCATTAAAGCCTTAGAAATGGGCGTAAACGTCTTCTGCGAAAAACCGATGGCAAGAAGCGCAAAAGAATGCGAAGCCATGATAAGCGCCGCAAAAAAATCCGGCAAAAAGCTAATGATAGGCCACACCCTGCGCTACTGGGAGGCATACGTCTTCGCAAAAGACTACCTTGACCGCGAAGTTTTCGGCAAAATGCGCGGAGCATACTTCTACAGGGGCGGCAGCACCCCAAAATGGAGTTGGCAAAACTGGCTGCTCGACAAAGATAAATCGGGCGGCTGCCTACTAGACCAACATGTCCACGACGTAGACACCATCGTCTGGATGTTTGGGCTGCCAAAAGCAGTAAGCACAGTAGGCCAAAACCTAATCGAAGGCAGCGGCTACGACGTAGTTTCAACAAACTACATCTACAGCGACGGCAAAGTAGTAAACGCCCAAGATGACTGGACAATAAACGGCGAAGGCTACGGCTTCGAGATGCTGTTCAGAATAAACTTCGAACGCGGCGCGCTCATCTTCGAGAAAAACAAACTGACCGTGCATCCGGAAGACGGAGCCGAGTACGAGGTAGAGTTCGAAGGAAGAAACGCCTACTATGACGAGGTTGTGCTGTTTAGCCGGCTTATCAAAGGTGAGGATGTTTTTGATTATATTGAGTTGTTGGAGAGTCATAGGCAAACGATTTTGTTAGCGGAGGCTGAGGAGCGTTCTGCGGATAAGGGAGGAGAACTGGAATATGTCACTGCAAGCTAACTGGATAAAACCAACCCGCGACTTCGGCGATGCCTGCCCCGTCTTCACAAAAAAATTCACGGCAGCAAAACCGCCGAAAAGCGCCACCCTAACCATAACCGCAATGGGCGTATACGAAGCCACCCTAAACGGCGTACGCATCAGCGACTACGTCCTCGCTCCCGGTTGGACAACAAAACGCCTGCAATACCAAACCTACGACATAACCCCGCTGCTGAAAGCCGAAAACACCCTAACCGTATCCATAGGCAGAGGATGGCAGCGCAGCCCCTTGGCGGGATGGCGGGAAGGTGACACCCAACCCCGCACCCTACAGCCGCCCGGTCTGTGCGCCAAGCTCCTTATCGACAACCACGCAATAGAAACCGATACCACATGGCAAGCCTGCGAAGGGCAAACGCGCTTCAGCGAACTATACGACGGCGAATTGTACGACGCAAGCTTCCAAGCAGCCGCGCCCGAGCCTGTGGAAATCTACCCCGGGCCGGGCTTGCCCCTAGTCCCGCAGCAAGGCGACGAAATAAAAGAACAAGACCGCCTGACACCCGCCGCCGTCCTCACCACCCCAAAGGGCGAAACCGTCATAGACTTCGGCCAAAACATAACCGGCTACATAGAGCTGAACCTGCCGCCGGAAACTTCCGCAGGCAGCCCCATCACCATCTCCTTCGCGGAAGTCCTTGACAAGCACGGAAATTTCTACACAGAAAACTACCGCAGCGCGAAATCCATGCTCCGCTACATCTGCAAGGACGGCGCACAAAGCTACAAGCCAAAGCACACATTCTTCGGCTTCCGCTACATTCGGTTGGACGACTTCCCGTACGCCGTGAAGCCGGAACACATAACAGCCATAGCCGTGCATTCGGAAATGAAGCGCAGCGGCTACTTCGAATGTTCGCATCCGCTCGTAAACCGCTTGTTCGAAAATGTAATATGGGGGCAGAAGGGTAATTTCCTTGATGTGCCGACAGACTGCCCGCAGCGCGACGAGCGGCTCGGCTGGACGGGCGACGCACAGGCTTTTGTGCGGACTGCGGCTTACAACTTTGATGTGGAGCGGTTCTTCACAAAATGGCTTGCGGATGTCGCACTTGAACAGCTCGAAAACGGTCTGGTGCATCATGTAATCCCCGATGTGCTGGGCGACGGCGCAAGCGCTGCTTGGGCGGACGCCGCGACTATCTGCCCTTGGCAGATTTATCTTGCGTACGGCAACGCGGATATCCTTGAACGGCAGTTCGCGAGCATGTGCAAATGGGTGGACTACATCACCGCGCACACGCAGGACGAATATCTTTGGACAGGCGGAACGCACTTCGGTGACTGGCTTGCGCTTGACTCCCCGCCGGAGCATATCAAGGGCAGTACCCGTCAGGATTTTTTGGCGAGCGCGTTTTATGCCTATTCCACAAGCCTTGTTGTGAAGGCGGGGAAGGCGATTGGGCGCGATGTTTCCGCTTATGAAAAATTGCACGCGGGTATCGTGAAGAAGTTCGAGGCGGAGTTCACAGACTTCCGCACGCAGACCGAACATGTGCTTGCCCTGCAATTCGGCCTGACGGGCGGGCGCGAACAGGAAACCGCCGATGCCCTCGCCGCGAAGGTCAAAGCGGACGGCACCTGCTTGCAGACGGGGTTTGTCGGCACGCCGTATCTGCTGCATGTTTTAAGCGAGAACGGGCATACTGACCTCGCCTATACGCTGCTTTTGCGCGAGGAATATCCATCGTGGCTGTACCCCGTCACTATGGGCGCGACAACAATCTGGGAGCGGTGGGACAGCAGAAAGCCTAACGGCGACTTCCAGACCACGCAGATGAATTCCTTCAATCACTACGCATATGGCGCAGTGGCTGACTGGCTGTACGGCGCGGCAGCGGGGATTCAGCCGCTTGAAGACGCACCGGGCTATCAGCGTGTGCGCATAGCCCCGCAGCCCGACGCGCGGCTTGGCTGGCTAGCCGTCAGTTTGAATACGCGGCAGGGCTTGGTGCGCAGCAAGTGGCAGTATACGGAAGGCAGAGTCCGCTATGATATCGAGACTCCGTCTCCTGCGGAAATTGTTATCGGCAGCGAGGTGTATGAGGTCGGCAGGGGGAGCTATACGTTTTACGGCTAGGAGTTTGCAGAGCCGGCTTTGATGTGTTATAATCTGCCCGCAGAACATTTTCGCGCGGGTGTAGTTCAATGGTAGAACACCAGCTTCCCAAGCTGGATACAGGGGTTCGATTCCCCTTACCCGCTGCTTGGTTAAAAACTCCCGTAAGAATGGGAGTTTTTTATTTCGAAAAGGGGGACTTAACATGAATTTCGGACCAATCACCACAACCTCGCTCGGCGGCGGGCTTTGGACGTTCAACGAGCCTGTTAACGGGCGTCCGCAAACCGATGCTTACCTCATCACAGGCAACAAACGCGCGCTCGTCATTGACGCGCTTACCGAGGACACCGAGCTTTTTTCCAAGGTACGTGAAATCACTGATTTGCCTTTACAAGTCATCGTCACGCACGGTCATCCCGACCATGCGGGCGCTGTTTTGAAGGATTTCCATGAGGCGGGCTGTGAGATTTTTATGCATGAGGCTGATTTTGATATGCTAAAGCCCGGTGTTTCGGCTTCTTGGTTTACTCCGCTCACTAGCGGAATGAAGTTTGACCTTGGCGGGCGGGTTATCGAGGCGGTCCCGCTTGCGGGGCATACTGTTGGGTCTATGGTTTTGCTTGACAGGGCGGGGCAGTTGGCTTTCACAGGTGATGCTGTGGGGGCGGGTGTCTTTTGGATGCAGATTCCGGGGGCGCTTCCGCTTCGTGAGTTTTTGGTTAACTTGAAGGAGTTTTGCGGGGAAGTTGCGGGGTTTGACGACCTTACAATCCATACGGGGCATAGGCACCAGCTGGCTGTTCAGCATAAGCGCGATTTCTTGGATGAAGTTGTTCTTATGACCGAGAAAATCATTTCGGGTGAGTGGGCCGGCGAGGATAGGGAGATGTCGTTTGGGGGAGATAATATTAAGTATAAGTCGCTTTCGCATGTACTTATGAGCGATTATTGCTACAACCCCAACAACATCTGATTGCATTTCGCTGCATAATACATTATACTTAGCGCAGAAATTCGGCAAAATTACTTAAAGGGGGCATTTTTATTATGGCAGTAAAACCACTTGGCGTCGGGCTTATCGGCGCGGGCATGATTAGCGGTACATATCTTGAAAACATGGTGGAGCGGTTTGACATTTTGCGGGTAGTCGGCTGTTCGGACATCATCGAGGAGCGCAGCAAGGGCAAGGCGCAGGAATACGGGATTAAGCAGATGACAAACGAGGAAATTCTCGCAAGTGACGAAATCGACATTATCGTCAATACCACCTATCCAAAGAGCCACCACTTGATTAACAAACTCGCCATCGAAAACGGCAAGCATGTACAGTGCGAGAAGATGATGGCTTGCTCGTTCGAGGAGGCTAAGGAGCTGTTTGACCTTGCAAAGTCGAAGGGGCTTAGGCTTGGTATGGCGCCCGATACTTTTCTCGGCGGGGGCTTGCAGACTTCCCGTAAGCTGATTGACGACGGTTATATTGGGCGTCCGCTTGTTGTTCATTCGATTGTAATGCGCGAATATGCCGCAAACAACCCTATAAATGCCGACCCGCCGAGCTTTGTGCTTAGCAAGGGCGGTACGATTCCCTTTGACATGGGCGGGTACTATATTCACGCCATGGTGAATATGTTCGGCCCAATCAAGCGCGTAAGCGGCGCGGCAAGAGCTGACGAAATCAAGTTTACGCATCCGCTTAACCCACGGTACGGCGAAAAGGTTGACTATACAGACGACCCTACCACCATGGTTGCCGTGCTTGAGTTCGAAAGCGGCGTTATCGGCTGCTTGACGGCTTGCAGCCGCAGCCAGTTCAGCGCGGTTTATCCTGGGATTACCGTTTACGGGACAGAAGCTGCGATTCGCTGCCCTGACCCTAATACTTACGGCGGCCCTGTTGTGTTGATTAAGGGCGGCGGTTACGGCGCGGCTCCCGGTTCTAATGAGCATATTATTCCGCTGTCGCACGGGTATACGGGCGAGGAGCGCAACCCGTTCGCGCCCGAGAATCCGAACCCTATGCGCAGGATGTTCGCGGGAAGCCGCCGCGGTATCGGTGTTGCTGATATGGCTTGGGCGGTTCGCAACAACCGCGCACACCGCTGCTCGGCAGAGATGGGGCTTCATGCGATTGAGGTTGTTCATGGCGCGGTGCAGGCTACCAAGAGCGGCCAGTATTATAACATGACCACTACGGCAGAGCGTCCCGCGGCGCTTCCTACGGGATTTGTCGGTGCGGATGCAGAGGCTGCGCTTGATAATTAGGTGGTGAGTGGCTTGAGGCTCGGTTGGTTAGTGTGACTAGCTAGCTGAGTCTTTTTTTGTTGCGTTAGGTTGGTTGGGGTGTTATACTCCAGGTTAAGGCATTATCTAGGAAAAACGAGGACTAACAAAAATGCGAACAATAAAAGCAAACGAAATAATAACCCCCGTCGCGGAACTCTGCGTAAAAGCCAACCACTGCCTGCGCCCCGACCTACAAAACGCACTAACAAAGGCTCGGCAGCACGAAACCGCCGCCCCTGCCCAATCGGCTCTGGACACCTTCATCGAAAACTATAAAATTGCGGAGCGCGAAAAACTACCAATCTGCCAAGACACAGGCATGGCGGTAGTCTTCGTCACCCTCGGCCGGGACTTGCACATAGACGGCGACCTGGCCGCCGCGATAAACGAAGGTGTGCGCCAAGGCTACAAGGCAGGCTACTGCCGAAGCTCCGTAGTCGCCGACCCAATCAGACGCACAAACACAGGCGACAACACGCCCGCGGTAATCCACTACGACTTCGCGCCGGGCGACGAGCTTCACATCACCGTCGCGCCAAAGGGTTTCGGGAGCGAAAACATGAGCGGCGTGAAAATGCTGACGCCCTCCGACGGGCTTGAAGCTGCGGAAGATTTTATCGTAGAAACCGTCCGCGCAGCCGACGCCAACCCATGCCCGCCCATAATCGTAGGCGTTGGGCTGGGCGGTACTATGGAGAAGGCCGCGCTGCTTTCGAAGCAAGCCCTGCTCCGTGACGTCGGAAGCGAAAACCCCGACCCTTTCTGGGCGGAGGCCGAGGCGCGTCTGCTTGAGAAAATAAACGCGCTCGGCATAGGCCCTGCGGGTTACGGGGGCAAGACTACGGCCTTGGCAGTACATATCCTGACCTATCCGACACATATCGCGGGCTTGCCGCTTGCCGTCAACATCGGCTGCCATGTCACGCGCCATCAGGGAGTAATCATATGACGCATAAAATCACGACCCCGTTTACAGCGGAGGTCATAGAAAAGCTGCGCGCAGGCGATAATATTTTATTGTCGGGCGAAATATACACAGCTCGAGATGCGGCGCACAAGCGGCTTATTGAAGAAATCCCCTTCGACCCGCACGGGCAGGCCGTGTACTACGCAGGCCCCTGTCCCGCTCCGCCCGGGCGCCCAATCGGCTCCGCAGGCCCCACGACAAGCAGCCGCATGGACGCATACGCACCGCAGCTTATCGCACAAGACCTAAAAATCATGATAGGCAAGGGCATAAGAAGCCCGGAGGTCATAGCGGCAATCAAACAGCACGGCGGGCTGTACTTAGCCGCCGCGGGCGGTGCGGGCGCGCTCATTTCCCTGTGCGTGGAAGAATGCCGTCAGGTAGCCTACGAAGATTTGGGCACGGAGGCGGTTCACCTTCTAAGCATAAAGGACATGCCGCTGACAGTCGCAATCGACAGCAAGGGCGGCAACATTTACGATAGAGAGGACAAACAAAAATGACATACGAAACCATAGAGCGGATGCAGCAGTTCATGACAGAGGCATTCATAGCGGTAGGCACCCCGCCGTCAGACGCGCTGACCTGCGCAAAAGTCCTAATCGAGTCCGACAAGCGCGGGATAGAGTCGCACGGCGTGGGGCGTTTCAAGCCAATCTACATCGACCGAATCAAAGAGGGCATCATAAACCCCGTAACAAAATTCGAAATAGTGCGCGAAAGCCCCACCACGGCAGTAGTAGACGGCAACAACGGCATGGGGCATGTAGTAGGCGTAAAAAGCATGGAAATGGCCATAGAAAAAGCCCAAAAATACGGCATGGGCATGGTAGCCGCCAGAAACTCAAACCATTACGGCATAGCGGGCTACTACGCAATCATGGCGGCAAACGCGGGTCTAATCGGCATCACGGGAACAAACGCAAGACCGTCCATCGCCCCCACATTCGGAGTAGAGAACATGCTCGGCACAAACCCGCTGTGCATAGGCATCCCAACAGACGAGGATTTCCCATTCGTGATAGACTGCGCGACAAGTATTTCTCAGCGCGGAAAAGTAGAACACTACGCCCGCATAGGCAAAGAAATGCCCAAGGGTTGGGTAATAGACAGCGAAGGAAACTCCGTAACCGACCCAAATGCCGCACTGGCCGGCTTCGATTCCGGGACTTGCGCGCTTTCGCCGCTCGGCGGCATTGGGGAGGAGCTTGCTGGTTACAAGGGCTTCGGCTACGCGACCGCGGTGGAGATTTTATCGGCCGCGCTGCAAAGCGGGATGTTCCTGAAAGATTTAGCGGGAATCGCACCCAACGGCACAAAGCGCCCGTACGGGCTTGGCCATTTTTTTATCGCGGTGGATGTGAATGCGTTTACAGACGCGGCGGAATTCAAGAAGACATCGGGTGATATTCTCCGCGCCTTGCGTGCGTCTACACTCGCGGCAGGCGGCGAGCGCATTTATACCGCGGGCGAGAAGGAATATTTGGCGTACCTCGAACGGAAGGAACGCGGCATTCCGATGAACGAGTCTGTGCAGAAGTCGCTTGAGGCTGTTCGGGATGATTTGGGGCTTGCGTTTACGTTTGAGTGGGAGAAGCGCTAACAGCCGTAGATACAGTTGTCATACAAAAAACTCTTTACCGCCCCGTCATCGCCCGACTTATAGAAATCCAGAAGCAAGCCGAAAAATCGGCTGTGCAAGTCTATAGGCACGGACAGTATTCCGACACCGTTACGTATAAGAATATGGTTAGCTGCAAGGATAGCCGTCCGCTTATTTCCGTCGGTAAACATTTGTTTCCGCATAAGGTACAGAGCCGTAGATAAGGCTTTGTCTGTAGCATAAGCAGTGCCAAGCAGCTGTTCCAGTTCTTCTTTAATAACCGATTCAAGCGGCATATCGGGAATCCAATCCGTGCCGCCGACACTGACAGGCACGGTTCTAAGACTCCCGGAACCGTAAATAAGATTCGCCCCTATCGTACGGTTGATATTACAAATCAGAGGATAGTCTGTCTCGTAAGATAAGGCATCAAGCACAAACATCCACGCGTGTTTCAAGTTATTTATTGTGACAATCTCGTCTAGTACAAGCCCGGATATTTTTGCGCCGTTATAGACGGCATCCGTGTCCGGGTAGGTTATGGCTATGTTCTCCATGTTTGCGCTTTTCCAAATGTAGTCTACCAAATTCCGCTTTGCGTAGAATACATTTTGTTCCTGCGGCATGTTGAACTTGTCAGGGTATTTTGTAATTGTCACCCCGCGACCCTCTCAAGCAACCGATTACTCCGCTCAATAAACTTGGTCATCTGCTCATTAGGCAGCGGTTTATGGCTCATCATCGCCAAGTCATAAATCTGCATGGCAATCATCTCAACATCTTCCTTACGCTCCGGGCTGTCCTTCAAATCAGCAAGCAGCTGAACAAGCTTGTTGCTGCGGTTAAGCACAAGCGCTTCTTCGTTTGCAAACATCCCCGCCATGTCGCCGAACCCGCCGTAGTTCTTGCTCATCTCCTGCATCCTGCGGCTCTGTTCGGACAGCAGAATCACAGCCGAAACCGCGTCGGATTTCAAAGTCTCGATATTCACCTTCAGGTTCTCGTTCGACAAGACCTCGCGGAACAGCTTTTCCATTTCTTCCTGCTGCTTTTTTTCTTCCTCAGAAGCCTCGCCGCCTTGTTTCAGGGCGTCGCTTAGGTCGGAGTCTATGCGGTTGAACTGGATTTCTAGCTCGCGCTCGTAGTTCTCTACATACGAAATGAACGGGCTGTCAAGCTGCGTGGCAAGGAAAACCGCCTCAAGCCCTTGGTCTTTGAACATCTTGATATACTGGGCTTGCAGCTGTTCGTTGCTTACGTAGAATATTTTCTTGTCCGTTTTTTCCTTGTTGCGTTCCAAGAACTCGTCCAGATTCGCGTAATCGCCGGATGTTGTCCTGTACAGCACCGCCGTCTTGATTTTGCTGTAAAAATCCTGTTCCTTTATGCAGCCGTATTTGATGAACGGGCTGATATCTTCCCAGTAGCTTTGGTATTCTTCACGGTCTTTTTTGTAGATGGAGTTAAGCTTGTCAGCTACCTTCCGGGAAATATAGCCGGACATTTGCTTGACGGTCTTGTCGTTTTGCAGAAAGCTCCGCGATACGTTCAGCGGCAGGTCGGGGCAGTCCATCACGCCTTTTAGGAGCAGCAGATATTCGGGTATTACTTCCTTTATATTGTCCGCTACGAAGACTTGGTTGTTGTACAGCTTGACCTGACCCTCGATGTATTCCAGTTCGTGTTTAAGTTTTGGGAAGTACAGAATGCCCGTCAGGCGGAACGGGTAGTCCATGTTCAGGTGAATCCAGAAAAGCGGGTCGTTGAAATCCATGAATACTTTTTTATAGAAATCCTTGTATTCCTCGTCGGTGCAGTCGTTTGGCGATTTCAGCCACAGCGGTTTTGTGTCGTTGATTGGGGTCGGAAGGGTGACTTCGCCTTCTTCGTTTTCCTCGGTTTTAGGGTTCAAAAAAATCTCTACTGGCAGGAAGCTGCAATACTTCGAAAGCGTGCCGCGCAGCTTAAATTCCTCGAGAAAATCCTCATGCTCCTCGTTTATGAACAGTGTGATAGCGGTGCCGCGTGTGCTGCGGTCGCCTGTTGTCATTTCATACTCTATGCCGCCATCGCATGTCCAACGCGCGGCTTCCGCACCCTCTTTGAATGATAAGCTGTCGATTTGCACACGGTCGGCTACCATAAAGCTTGAATAAAAGCCCAGGCCAAAGTGCCCTATGATTTCGTTCTCGCCACCGATTTTGTCCTTGTACTTCTCCATAAAGTCGCTTGCGCCCGAGAAGGCTATTTGTGTGATATATTCGCGGATTTCGTCTGCTGTCATGCCTACGCCGTTGTCTTCGAAGACGATTGTTTTCGCTTCCTTGTCGGTGTAGATGTTGACTTCGTATTTTTCGTCCTTTGCGATATGCGGCGCTTCGCCGAAGTCGCTTAGTTTTTTGAGTTTCGCTACAGCGTCAGACGCGTTCGACACCAGTTCACGCACGAAAATGTCCGCGTCGGAGTAAAGCCATTTCTTGATAATCGGCAGAATGTTCTCGCTGTGGATTGACAGATTTCCCTTTTCCAATGTTACTGTACCTCCTTAGTTTCGATTCCGTTTTGTCTGAAAAAATCACTGACCCAAGCGTCCCACTCGCGGTCTACCGTCTTGTCAAGCTGAAACTGAACCTGACTGGTTGCCGTAGTGATTGACATGCGTGCGTCATCGCCGCCCTCGTAGGTCATGTTAATAAAAAGCGCCGCGGCGTTCGGATGAAGGGTATCCGGCTCCCCGCGTGCGAAGACGAACTTCATAGCCCTCGGACGCTCGCGCCCGCTTAGAAAGTTGCGGACATACGGGCGGATTTCTTCCCAGCTGCTGCTGCTTTCACTTATTTCGAAGTTAACAAAACTCTGCACGATAACACCGCGCACCTCGAACCCGCAAAAGGTTCCGTGGGTAAATAAGTGCTGCATAAAGTCCTTCAGCTCCGGTTCCTGTATGGCAAAAGCCAGCATGTCGCGCCCTCCGGTGATTTTTTGCGTTCATTCTACCATATTTATGGTAAAATGGACAAGGAGGGGAAGCAAAACTTGCGAAACCCCGTCCTCAATGTTATACTCCAGGTTAAGGTTTTATTTGGAAGGGGAAAAATAGTATGCAAGATAAACTTGATGCCATTCGCATAGGCGGCGAGGAGCAGATTGCCGCTGCGGTGACTCTTGAGGAACTGCGTGATATTAAAGCTGCCTTAGTTGGGAAAAAGGGCTCGGTTAGTGAGCTTTTGAAGGAAGTTCCGAAACTTGACGCGTCACTTCGCCCCAAGATGGGGCGGGCTGCTAATGAGCTTAAAAACCGCTTTACTGCGCTGATTGATTCGCGGAGCGAGGAGATTAGCCTTAAAGCTTCCGAAATATCCCCTGACTTTGACTTGACTGTCCCCGGGATTTTGCCGCCGGGCGGGGCGCTTCATCCTATCACACAGATGTGTTATGACCTAAACGACAGCTTCCGCTCCATGGGCTTTGAGATATTTCAGGAAGCGGATATTTCCAGCGAATTATACGTTTTTGATAACTTGAACTTCCTGCCGGAACACCCTGCGCGGGAAGGCATGGACACGTACTGGCTTGAAGGGCGCGAGGATTTCCGCGGCGGCGAAAGGCTTTGTTTGCGTCCTCACCTCACAGGGGCAAGTGTGCGGTATTTGCAGACGCATAAGCCGCCCTACCGCTTTATTTATCCCGGGCGCGCTTACCGCAACGAAGCCACCGACGCCAAGCATGACAGGGCTTTCTTCCAATATGAAGCGCTCATTGTTGACCGCGATATCACTTTTGCGTCGGGCATGGTTTTGATTAAGGCGATTTTGTCTAAAGTGTTTGGGCGCGATGTGAAGGTGCGTATGCGTGTTGGGTTCTTTCCGTTTGTGGAGCCGGGTTTTGAAATTGATATGGAATGCCTTGTGTGCGGCGGTGCGGGTTGCAGCGTGTGCAAGCAGGTGGGCTGGCTTGAAGTCATGCCCGGCGGCACGCCTCATCCGAACGTCCTGCGGGCAGGCGGTGTAGACCCTGCGGAATTTAGCGGTTTCTACGTAGATATCGGGCTTGACAGGCTTGTGATGATGCGCTACGAAGTGGACGATATTCGCCTGCTGCGCAGCGGCGACCTTAGATTTCTCAATCAATTCAGTTAGAGGTGCAAATATGAAAATATCGTTGAATTGGCTAAAAGATTATATCACTCTCCCGACGGACATTCCGCTTTCGAAAATCGCCTACGACCTCACTATGTCAACAGTCGAGGTCGAGGATACTGTTGAGCTTTCTAAATCTTTCGATAAAATCGTCGTGGGTATCGTAAACGAAGTCCTCCCCCACCCCGATGCGGACAAGCTCCGCGTTTGCGTAACAGATATCGGCGGTGAAATCAAGGAAATTGTCTGCGGCGGGATTAACCTGACTGCGGGTATGAAAGTCGCTGTGTCGTTGCCGGGGGCGATGGTACGCTGGCACGGCGAAGGGGATTTGGTCGAGGTCAAAATTGCAAAGGTGCGCGGTGTGGAGAGTTTTGGCATGATATGCGCTTCTTCTGAGATTGGGCTGTTTGACTTGTTTCCTTATAAGGATGAAGCCACAATCCTTGACTTGTCTGCTTTTGATGCGGCTGCCGGTACTCCTTTGGCTGACGCGCTTGGGCTTGATGATGTTATTTTGGAAATTGACAATAAATCACTCACCAACCGCCCCGACCTTTGGGGACATTACGGCATTGCGCGGGAGATTTCTGCTTTATATGACCTGCCTATGAAGGAGATTGCCCCCTACTCTCCCCCGTCTTCCGCGGGTTTTTCGGTGAACATAGACGACCGGGCGCGCTGCACCAGGTATGTTGGCGTGGAGATAGACGGGGTTTCTGTTACTGCCGCGCCTTTTGAGATTCAGAGCAGGCTTTGGCGGGTT
>Ga0209755_10001430_pt1 | contig 37262 bp, 31 predicted proteins | sample TergutCo191P1_FD_187301 | JGI IMG/M metagenome (GOLD analysis project Ga0209755, IMG submission 187301) | Cornitermes sp. P1 segment gut microbial communities from Petit-Saut dam, French Guiana - Co191P1 (SPAdes) (version 2) | ecosystem: Host-associated > Arthropoda: Insects > Digestive system... | reverse complement strand
TGGCGAAATTGATGGATATGGCACGGTATTTTTCCCAAAGTAAAAAGCGGCTCTTTATACGAACCGCTCCGAGTGCAAGCACCCCACCTCCAAGTGGACTTGGATTAACTATATTTTACCACATTTTCTCGTTTTGTAAAGCATTTTTAATAAAATAATTTAAATCAATTTTTACCTTACACCATTGCTTAAGAGATAGAGGCAGTATTGATTCATACTGACACCCTCTGCACTCGCACTATTTGCAAGTTGCCGATATAGTGACCGTGGCAATCTCAACTTGAAATTATCAGGATAATCTTCAACCGCTTTCGGTTCAGGTATAAAATCACCATCTTGCAACGCTGACTCTATCCAACATTTTTTCGCATCCTTTCCCATTTCGATGGCTTCCTCAATAGTTGCACCGCAAGTCATACAACCGGGCAAATCAGGAAATTTGATAAAATAGCTACCGTCATCGTCTAACTCTAAAGTGAATGGGTATTGTAGTTTCATGTAAAATTGTAGGTCTTTCACAATGTCTCCTCCAATTCATCAATAATTTTTATCGTCTGCTTTACATAAATCTGATTGACCAGCTTGTCCTTCGGAATTGTAATTCTGTATATTCCTTTATGGTAAGTATAATGACTGGAGCCACCTCGCGGTTTTGATTCGGAAAATCCATAATTCAAAAGTATGTTCCGTATGACATCAAAGCTCACATTCTTAGGATTATTACGAATGGCTTGCAGTCGCTTTTCATGTTTGCTCAAAACCACACCCCCTGATTCCAATCATACCATAACGTCATATATAACGTCAAGTGAGAACTCTACGCAGACGGTGTCAAGTTGTTCTGGGATTTTGCTTGACAAACAACAATGTCATATGCTACCATACAAGCAATCGGACAGCTTGCCGTGCTACCGGCGGCTGCTCCCTATGTAGATTTATAGTCTGAGGAAGAGCCGTTACGTTAGTGGCGGTTATTTCTCGTTTTTACGAGAAATAACTATGGTTACTACCAACGCCACTAAAGACACAAAGATTTGCGCGAGTGCCAGTATTGTTGATATATCCATCGCTGCTCCTTTCCGAAGCAGCCTAGCCGTCGTCATGCTTGCGGGCAGAGCATATCACAAACCTAATAAAGATTGCAACCACGTGCAAAAACCCCAAAGTTGAAGATTTTCACACTTTGGGGCGTTTTGTGTAGAATTTTAAAACTTGCGGGTATCTCTTTCTACAAAGTTTCTACATTTGGGCTTGTTTGTTAAATGTTTGTGAATTACAACAGCCCCTGGGAAAACACAGCTGCCGATGTTCTCTGTACTTACTGTGGAGATAATCTTTCTTAGACACAAGCTGTAATATTCGGTTGAAGCCAAAATTCACAAATCTTTCACAAATGTGTAATTTGGGTGTAACTTGTCCACAAAACTTTATTCAAGACCTTGACAGATGCGCCCTTATGCGATAGAATAGGTAACCGTGCCCAAGAACTCTACATAGTAGAGTAATTATAATGTGAAAGGTGGTTTTATAGTGTCAAACATGGTAGAGGTACGCTGGCATGCCAGAGGCGGACAAGGTGCAAAAACTGCATCGGAGCTGCTTGCTGATGCAGTCTTCGACACGGGAAAATTTGTTCAAGGGTTTCCGGAATACGGTCCTGAACGTATGGGAGCTCCGATAACGGCGTACAATCGGATATCCGATAAGAAAATCAGGATCCACAGCAACATTTACGAGCCGGATTACGTAGTGGTGCTCGACGAGACACTCCTTGAAGGCGTTGACTGCACAGAAGGATTGAAGGAGGCCGGCGCAATCATCGTTAATTCAAGCAGAAAACCCGATGAAATCAGAGCTGAACTGGGTGGTTATAAGGGGAAGGTCTGCACAATCGATGCCAGAACTATTTCTGAAGATTGTTTAGGCAGATATTTTCCAAACACCCCGCTACTCGCAGCAACCATAAAAGTCACAGGAATTATGGATGACGAAACATTCTTTAAGACCATGGAAACAAACTTAAAGCACAAATTCGAGCAAAAACCTCAAGTAATTGAAGGAAATATGAAAGCGTTTAGACGCGCTGTATCGGAGGTGAACGGACTATGAATGCCGGTAAAGGTGTAAAGCTCCAACCTTGGAAAGAAATGTCACATGGCACTCATGTATTTGAACCCGGTAACGCCGTGAACTTCAAAACAGGAGACTGGAGAAGTGATGTTCCTGTTTTTGTCTCTGAAAACTGCAAGCAATGTCTGCTATGCTTCCCGGTATGTCCGGATTCCGCAATAGTTCTTAGCGATCAAGGTCAAGTTACAGGTTTTGACCTCGATTTTTGCAAAGGTTGCCTGTGCTGCATGGCTGTATGCAATTTCAAAGCTATAGAAAAGGGGGAAGTTTAAATGCCGATGAAAGGTAAAATGAGCGGCAACGAAGCCATTTCTGTAGCAATGAAGCAAATTAATCCTGATGTTATTGCTGCATATCCCATCACGCCATCAACTGATGTTCCTATGTTTTTCTCGACTTATGTCGCTAATGGAGAGGTTCAAACCGAGTTTGTTCCCGTAGAATCAGAGCACAGCGCAATGAGCGCATGTATCGGAGCGCAAGCCGCAGGCGGCAGAAGTATGACTGCTACCAGCGCACAAGGCTTAGCCCTTATGTGGGAGATGCTATATATTGCATCATCATACAGGCTTCCGATTTCACTCGCAGTTATAAACCGTGCCCTATCAGGTCCGATCAATATTCACTGTGACCACTCAGACTCTATGGGCGCAAGAGATAGCGGCTGGCTCCAGATTTATAGTGAAGATTGTCAAGAAGCTTATGACAACTTCCTTCAAGGAATCAGAATTGGTGAGCATCCTGATGTTATGCTCCCTGTTATGACATGCCTTGATGGATTTATTACATCCCACAAAATCGAAAACATTGAGATGCTGACAAATGAAGAAGTTCAAAAATTTGTTGGAAAATACAAACCTCCATACAACTTGATGGACAAAGACAAACCCATGTCAATGGGACCGTTGTCTCTCCCCTTCTATTACTTTGAACAAAAGCGCCAGCAAGCTGAAGTCATGTACACAGCAATTCCGAAAATCCTAGAAGTAGCTGCGGATTTTGAAAAAGTAACAGGGCGCAAATATGGCTTGTTTGAAGAGTATAAAATGGACGATGCCGAAGTGGCAATCGTCGTCTTAAACTCAACTGCGGGAACAGCGAAAGACGTCGTAGATGCTCTGAGAGAACAAGGTAAAAAAGTCGGACTTCTGAAGCTTCGTGTTTACAGACCATTCCCGATTGAACAACTTAACAAAGCATTATCACGCTGCAAAGCAGTCGCAGTTATGGACAGAGCGGACTCACTAAACGGCGCAGGCGGTCCGGTGTTCACTGACCTTACGTCTGCTATGTTTGGGCGCGTAGATGGAGTTAAAGTCATAAACTACATCTATGGTCTCGGCGGTCGTGATGTTAAGACTGATGACATCAAAGTTGTATATGATGAACTACTTAAAATAGCAAAATCAGGCAAAGTTGATTCAGTCTTTAATTATCTAGGCATAAGGGAGGTTTAGCAATGAGTTATAATTTAAAAGAGTGGTCAAAAAGACCCGAACGCCTTACCGGCGGTCATAGATTATGTGCCGGATGCGGTGCAACTCCTGTTATGCGCACATTGATGAGAGCACTCAAGCCGGACGATTTTGCAGTGGTTTCTTGTGCTACAAGCTGCCTTGAAGTATCAACATTTTTATACCCGTACACAGCATGGAAGGATTCCTTCATTCATAGCGCATTTGAGAATGTTGCAGCTACAATTTCCGGTGTAGAGGCTACATATCTCGCCAAAAAGCGTAAAGGTGAAGATGTGCCGGAAACCAAGTTCATTGCCATTGCCGGTGACGGCGGTACATACGACATTGGTTTGCAAGCACTTTCAGGGGCAATGGAACGCAACCACAATATGGTCTATGTTTGCTATGACAACGGTGCATACATGAACACAGGTATCCAGCGCTCCAGCTCAACGCCGTCATATGCTGCAACATCGACTACTCCGGTAGGTTCTGAAATCCCCGGCAAGATCCATCCTAAGAAGGACTTGACCAGAATAATCATGGGTCACAATATACCTTATGTAGCACAAACTCTGCCGCTCGGTAACTTCAAAGACCTCGGCGAAAAGTGCGAAAAGGCTCTGTACTGTGAAGGTTCTGCGTTCCTTAATATCCTTGCTCCTTGTCCGCGTGGTTGGAGATACGAAACTCACAGGCTCATGGAAATGGCTAAGCTGGCTGTAGAAACTTGTGTTTGGCCGTTGTTTGAGGTAGTTGAAGGTAAACTAACACTTAACTACAAACCTAAAAACAAGCTTCCTGTTGAAGAATATCTCAAATTACAAGGGCGTTTCAGCCATATGTTTGCTAAAGGCAACGAGCACTTGATAGAAGAGTATCAAGCAGAAGTAGACAGAGACTGGAACTTACTGCAAAATCTCAGCGAAATGAAAGTTTAGCATATACCTTAAAACCCATACAAAAACAAACCGCCTTTGGCGGTTTGTTTTATGGACTTTTTCTTTTCTTTGTGTTAGTGTAGTGTTATGAAATCGTTAAGTTTCAATTAAACTAAGGAGGGCAAGGCATGAGCAAAGCATATACACATAGAATGGGGTCGGAGCGAATTCAAATTACCGATGCAGGAGGCCCTGTCACTAACTCAGAGGTCACTCTGCGGCAGGTCAAGGGAAGCGTCAGTTTTGGCTGTGCGGCATTTGAGACAATCAACACGGTAAATGGTCTTAAAAAAGGCGATGAAATGGCAAACGCAAAGAAAGTTGTAGAGAATATGCTTGATATTTTTGACTTTTTTACGCTGCCGTTTTATTGGGGCAGATTTGAACCTGAGCGGGGCAAGCCCATGACACGCGAAACGCTAAATGCGGCGCGATGGTTGCAGGAGCGCGGCCGCACGGTCAAGGGTCATCCACTGTGCTGGCATACAGTCTGTGCCGATTGGCTACTAGAGTTTTCTGACGAAGAAATTTTAAGACAACAGCTTGAGCGCATTGAGCGCGATGTAACGGATTTTAGGGGTGTTATTGATATTTGGGATGTTATCAACGAAGTCGTCATCATGCCTGTCTTTGACCGCTACGATAACGCCGTAACGCGAATTTGCAAGATGGAAGGTCAAATCGGGCTGGTTAAAAAGGTATTTGATGAAGCGAGACGTGCCAACCCCGATGCGTTGCTGCTCATAAACGATTTCGACATGAGCACAGACTATAGTGACCTTGTAAAGAAATTGCTTGATGAGGGTGTCTGCATTGATGCCATAGGCTTGCAATCACATATGCATCAGGGTATTTGGCCAAAAGAAAAGACACTCGAGGTTCTTGAGCGGTTCTCAAAATTCGGATTGCCGCTGCACTTTACAGAGATAAGCCTCGTATCCGGTGACCTCATGCCGCCGCATATTGGCGACCTCAACGACTTTGTTCCGGCAGAGTGGCCGTCAACACCCGAGGGTCTGGAGCGCCAAGCTGAGCAAGCTGCCGAGTTTTATAGTTTGCTGTTTGCGTGTCCGCTCGTTGAGGCTGTGACGTATTGGAGCTTTGCGGATGGAGGCTGGCTCAATGCTCCGGCAGGGCTTGTGACAAAAGAGGGGCAAAGAAAACCGGCGTACGACACTCTTTATGACTTGATACATAAACAGTGGCGCACACCGGAAGCGAAAGTAAAAACCGATGAAAACGGATACGTGGAAGTCAAAGGTTTCCGAGGCGATTATGTAGCGGAATTTGACGGCGGAAGCATGGAGTTTACATTGAAGTAATAAGGAGTTTTTCATAGAATTTCTGCATCGCAAAAAATGCCAGCTTTTTGTACTTTTTATCCGGGGACAGCAGGCCTTTTATGTTGTAATAGTTCTGCAAATGGTGCAATCTCCTTGGGCAGCGGAAATCGAAGAAAATCCAAGGGCTTATGCCTTTTATATAGTCAATTGCAAAGAGCGTTTCAATCTGCTTTTCGTACAGACGGAGCTGAAATTCTTCGCTAAACATTTCGTTTCGGTCGCCTTGCTTGTTCATAAACCCGCCCTTACAGTCAGCTCCGAATTCGCTTATTATTACAGGCTTTTCGGGGTTGCTGTTTTCAAACACACGGGGCAGCTTTGAAAAATCGGGGTCATACCAGCCATAGTATTCATTCATTCCGATAATATCTATCTTCTCTATCAGTCTGTCGGTTAAAACGAGAGCTTCACTGTCCACAAGACACGCTGCGGAGACAGGGCGTGTGCCGTCCAGCTCGCGGGCTTTGTCGGCAAGTGAGCCCATGAACTTCAGTCGCTCATCGGTGTCGGGGTTTTCGTTGCCAATCGACCAGATAATCACGCTTGCCCTGTTTATATCGCGGGTTATCAGCTCAGTAAGTTGATTTTCAGCATTTTTGTAAGTTGTGGGGTTATCAAACTCAATAGCCCAGTATACGGGTATTTCCTCCCACAACAGCATACCGACCTCATCGGCGATTTTTGCCGCATACTCACAGTGCGGATAATGGGCAAGCCGCATAAAGTTACAGTTCATCTCTTTTGCCAGTGCGTAGTTTTCACGAATTTCCTCCTGTGAAACCGCCTTTCCGTTTTCTACGCTCTCTTCGTGAGCGCAAACGCCTTTTAGGAATATTTTTTTACCGTTTAAGAGTATTTCTCTACCCTCAACTCTAATTTCCCTAAAGCCAACTCTATCCGTCAGCTTATCGCCCTCAAATGAAACCTCAACATCGTAGAGCTTTGGAGCATCAGGCGACCATAACTCCAAGCTGTCTATAGTGGGTGGGCTAAATATATGCTCGCCGCATCCGTTTTCAATATCTATCACCACTGTAAATTGAAGTTCGGGAATAGTTAAAGTAGCTGTCCCTGACATTTTTCCGTCTATCTCTACTTTAAAGAATATTTCTCTAAAGTCACTGCCGGGCACCACCCCGACTTGGAAGCGCTTTATAAAGCTTCCCGGCAAACGTACCAGCTCAACGTCACGGTAAATCCCGCCATAGTTAAACCAGTCAGTGTTATCCATCGGGACGTTTGCAGGGTGGCGTGTATTGTTTACTGCAACAATGATGCGGTTATCTTCTGCCTTTAGCACATCGGTGGCTTCAATGAAAAACGGTGTACTGCCTCCCTCGTGCATCCCAAGAAATGTTCTGTTGACAAATACAGCCGCTTTATAGTTTATCCCGCCAAACTTGATAAATACACGCTCATCTTCGCTATGTTTCTCATATGGAAATTTCCGTGTAAACACCATGCCCCCCTCGTATAGGAACAATTTTTCGGACTTTAAGTTCCAACATGAAGGAATTTCGGTAGTTTCCCATTCGTCAAAGCTGTAATCAAGGGGAAGAGCACGCCCGTTCTCATCGCACTCAACTTCCGTCCACCATCTGTTACGCAGACAAGTGTCATACTGGTCGATGCCGTAATGCCACGTACCGTTCAGGCTTTCCTTTTTTCGAGAGTAATCGGCCATAACCGAGTTTAATATGAGTTTTTCCCTGTAAAAAGCCCAAAAATCAAAAGTATGTATTCCGTCCATAGTTCACCTCTGTTTTTTAAGACTGACCGCATCGGTTAAGATGCGGTCAGTCCTTTTCTTAGTGATTTGAGTCGCAACTCATGGCTACGTCTTACAAAACGGGTTTATGCGCTTTACTAGCCCTTTTTCTTTGCTGCAACTACGATAATTATCACAACTACAACCACACCAACTCCGATGAGGACAAAACCCCATACAGGGAATCCGTCTTCTGCGACAGGCTCAGGTTCCGGTTCCGGCTCAGGTTCCGGTTCCGGCTCAGGTGCAGGTTCGGGTGTAGGTGCAGGTGCTGCTTCATCTGCCGGAAGGTCGGCATAGAGCCATACGCCTGTGATACCTAAGTTTACAATACCACCGCCATATGTGAAGGAGATTCCGAAGTTTCTGTCATCGAGTTCTTCTTCACCTGCTGCCAGGATCGCCTCTACATAAGGATGTCCGCCGATTGGGATTGCAATGCGCCCGTTATCATAAACCATGATGGTCGGAGCTTCCATTGTGCCGCCTTCCCATGACCAGGTATTTGCATTACCAAAGATAGTGAGTTGAAGCATTTCGTGCTCGTAGTCATCCGGCGAATTATCTACGTAAACAACAAACCAGTTTGCCTCAACCAAAAGACGTGCAGAAAGTCCACCCGGACCATCGTCTCCCCCAAGCGTAGTATTACCGGCAAGTGGTTCGCCTCCGTCGAGTGCACGCTGGTCACCGTTAAAGCCCAGTTGATTATCAGGGTCACCCCAAATCATAGCACCGATACCCATAAAGAACGGGAGTGTTCCTTCAGGGGGTAACTCAACCGCTTCAGCTTGACCTGCAACGGGAACACCCTCTGCGACTGTACCGAAGAGTTGGGCACTGACTACATTGTCACGGCTAATGTGATCCTGCCATGCGCCGAATACCAAATGCATATCGGAGTATGTTACATATTCGCCCCAGTACTCCCAAGCATCTGCAAAGACGACTTCGAGAGTGTAGTCAACAATTTGGAAAGTCTCTTGTGCCCACCAGCCATCGTGCGGTGATTGGATGATAAAATCTACGTCAGCTTCTTCAATGTCCCACTCGATAACAATTGATGTAATCTCGGACATATTCCATGGCAGTGAGCCAACTTCCATAGACCAGCCCCAGTGACCATCAACGGGGTCATGCCCACCAAATCCACTTGCCGGCGGTGCTAACACAGGATCTTCATCGCCCGGTGCAAATTGCGGGTCCGGAAATACATCGCCAACAAGCCATGCGTTTACCACATTTTCCGGTCTGAGTTCAACCCAGTTGCCAAACACTAAGTGCATAGCATACTGTACACTTTGACCGTACCAGAGAAATTCTTCTACATCGTCAAACACTATTTCGAGCCTATAGTCATCAAAGTCAAATGTTCCTTGAGACCACCAACCGTCATAGTCAGTTTGGACGACGAAATCAGTTGATCCTGATTCTACGTCCAGTTCAACGATGATTCCGGTGATACCTCTCATGTTGTGCGGGAGTGAGTCATTTTCCATTGACCAGCCCCAGTGGTCGTGTCCCCCAAAGTCATCTACTGTTGGAGCAGGGAGTTCATGGAGATTATCGTCTGCCGCCGCGATAAACGGCACGAGGGTTAGTGCAAAAAGCACTACGAGCGCGAGGGTTAAAATACGTTTCTTCATTTGTTCCTCCTAAAAATTTTATTATTGAAAGTGTCTTAGCCAAACTAGCTCGACCTGACAAAGCTTGTTTGCTTTAACACGCTTCCAAACATTTTATTGCTATAAAATTCCAACTATCCTTTAACGCTGCCGACGTGTACGCCCTTGACGAAATACTTCTGCAAAAACGGATAGACACAGAGTATCGGCACCGTTGCAACCATAGTGATGGCTGCACGCATGGCTATTGGTGTCATTACGTGTCCCCCTGCTTGCGCTGCATCGGGATGGACATTGGCGTCACCTGCTTCACCCATAGCAGCACCAACAAGCTGCATCAGTTGATGTTGCAGTGTTGCCAGGTGGTCAGGGCGTGCAAAAACTTCTGTAGTAAACCAATCGTTCCAGTTGCCAACAGCAATCCAAAGCCCTACTGTAGCCAAAACAGGCTTGCAGATAGGAAGTATTACCTGCATGAATATCCTAAATTCACCCGCCCCGTCTATGCGAGCAGCCTCAACAAGACTGTCGGGTAGGCCCTGCATGTAAGAGCGGATAACTATGACATTAAACGCACCGAAAAGTCCCGGAAGCCAATATACATGGAAAGTGTTCAAAACTCCCAGATTTTGGAAGAGGAAGAATACCGGAATCAGTCCCGCTGCGACGTACATTGTTATGACGAAATATATTGTTACAAATCTCTTAAGTAAAAATTCACGTCTGGATAGGACATAAGCTGCCACGCTGCAAACAAACAATCCTCCGATAGTGCTTATCACAGTACGCGCAACCGAGTTTTGGAATGCGATGAGCAAAAGTTCGTTTTCCAGCACCGCCTCATATGCTGCAAGTGAGAATATCCTTGGCCACAGGTAGATACCGCCTCGTACGCTGTCGAGCGGTTCATTAAACGAAATAGCGAGAGTGTTTAGTATCGGATAGAGCATTATCACAACAGTGAATGTCATTAATAACGCATTGAAAATATTAAATATTATGTCTCCGGGTGTCTGCTTTACTCTGTATTTTGGTTTTATATATTTCCCGCGTTGTTCTATATTTGCTGACATTTCCCCGCCTCCTTATATCAAAGATTCTTTTGCAAAACGCTTCGATAGCTGGTTTGCTATTGTAATTAGTATAACCGCTGCAAGGGTTCTGAACATACCGATTGCCGTGGCGAGTGAGTGGTTTTGCTCTTGTATACCCTGGAAGAATACATTGATGTCAAGATTCTCAGCCGCAGGGCGTGTCATTACATTTTGAAGTAGTAACGGCGCTTCAAAGCCGGCATTTAGTGCGTGCCCAATGCTCATTATGAGCAGTACCAGTATTGTAGATTTTATGCCCGGTAAAGTAATATTAAACATCTTTCTAAAGCGCCCTGCACCGTCAATTTCAGCACTTTCATAGAGCTCAGGGTCGATAGCAGTCATTGCGGCAAGATAAATGATAGTGTTCCACCCGACACTCTTCCATACATTAGACAGTCCGAGCATCATCCAAAAACTATCAGGCTCTGCCAATATGAGACGGCGTTCATCCCATATGCCAAGACCCATCATTATTTCGTTAAGTATACCGCGGCCGCTAAGGAATTGTTCGATAATACTCGCAGCTACAACCCAAGATAAAAAGTGCGGCAGATATGAAATGGTTTGTATGATACGCTTTGTCTTTTTGAGCCTAATCTCGTTTATCATCAGAGCCAAGAAAATCGAGGTAGTAAATCCCAAAACTAAGTTAATCATACTCATGGCTAAAGTATTTGTCATTACACGTTGGAAGTCGCCTCTGGTAAAGAAAGTATCAAAGTGCTGCAACCCTACCCATGGTTGAACTTCCTCTCCGGGTTGGAAAAACTGAAATGCCATCTGCCATCCGCCGAGCGGAAGATATGCAAAAACAAATACATAAATCATGATAGGAATAATCATGATGAAAAGTGCCTTTTGATGCCAAATCATTGTCAGTTTTTTATCGTCCTTGCGCAGTAAAATCATAGATAGTATCGCAATAAACGAAGCTATCATAGGCCATGGAATTGAGGTAAGTCCGTTATAAATGCTGATGTGTTCGGCTAAATACTGCCTGGCAGCTCCCCGCGCCAATGCATCACCGGCATCCTGTGAGTTAAGTAACATAAGGAAAAAATTCCTGGCGCCAAAGTCTTCGATTAAAGATGCATTATGCTGAGTATTGATAAACATTATGAGCGCATAGAACGCAAAAGGTGTAACCGCGGCAATAGAGAAACCGATTCTTGAAAACGGCATGAATAGTTTGGATTTATATTTGCTTGCTGCTACCCCTAAAAATACAAACGCCGCCAAAAACAGTATAGGGAAAATAAAGAACATACCCAGCATCACTGACGGGTCATATGCACCCGATACGGATTGTCTCATGTAAAGCCAATCAAAAGCCTCGGCCGAGTTAAACAGCAACGTAAAGATTCCAAAGCCAGTCGCCGTTTCGACCATTCTAAAATAAACCGTGTCAAAAAACGTATCAACAACACTTACCCAATTGAGTAATGTCAAAATCAAAATTATTGTCCCTCCACCGAGCGTAATCCAAAATTTTCTTGGATATCGATAGAAGAGGATGCTTGAAGTATCGCCGTATACCGGTTTTGCAATTGCACCAGAACTCATAATAGTCTTTCCCCTTTAAAGTGATTACTGTAGGGGACTAGATAGTATAGTCCCCTACAAAAATAGCAGTTTACCCTCCGGCTGCAGCAATTGCTCTTTGCGCAAGTTCGTTGTAGAAGGCAAGATGACCTTCCATCAAATGCGGAGGTATTGCTTCAACAGCTTGCAAATAGAGTTCCCACCGCTCCTCAAACTCTTCAGGCGAACTCGTGATCAAGGGGATTATGTGATCTCTGTCAATTCCGACAGACATTCCTGTTAAAGATGCAAACTCGTGCGCATCGGAACCCGGTGTCGGTGATGTTCCCCAAAGCGGATAAAATGGGGGTCTTGCCAAAGGCTCGCTTCTCATAAATCCGGTGAAATGGCTAAGACCATGCCGCTGGAAAAACTCTCTGTCAAAAGCAGTGAGTCCGGCAAGATATTCCTCAGGAGAGTCTCCCGGTCCGGAGACATTGTTATCAGATAAGAAAAGTCCTTGAATTTTAGGCAGTATGTCTCTTAGCTGACGACCCATGTTGTTTCTGAGCCAACGAGAGTCATTTTGCAAATCACGCATTACTTGAGGACGTACAATGCGCCCTACTTCGTTGTAGTAGTAGTGATAGCCGTCGTTTACTCCGAATGAGTGAAGGAGCTCTCTGTTTGCTTCATAGATATCACGCTCAATACCCCAGTTAAGGAAACGCTGAACAGGCTCTTGTACTATCCAGTCCAAAAACTGAACAAATCTGATTGGGTCACTGTTGTTCCAACTGATGTTCAGACCGTTATTTCCGGAGAACATTCCTCCTGCCAAATCCCAATAGTTGTACTCTTCAGCGTGATCCCAGATAAAGTCAATCGGCACATGGGTGCGTTCATGTAAACCCGCAGCGATAAGTGTGTTTGTGGAAGCTTCCCAAATCCATTGCTGACCGGGAATTAGAAGAACTCTGCCTTGAGCGATTACTGCCTCAAACTCAGACCCACTGCGTGCGAAAGTCTCGGGGTCGATAACCGGCTGCCCGTGAGATGTCACTCTGTGCATCATCTCGTTGAGCTTTGCATAATACGGCTTGGCATTTGCATTCATCCATTCGCGTGTGTGGATTGGAGCAAGGTCAAGTTCTGCTCCAACTCTGGCTCCGCCGCGATTATAACCGGCGATGCCCCAGTTTGGAGCGCCCGCAAGAAATTGAGGCGGATTTGTAAGAAGCCATGAATGTGCATTAACCCCAATCTCAACGCCAAGGGTGTCCATGCCGTCGATTGTGGGGTTTGCTTCCATGTATTCGTATACAAACTCAAACATCTCGTCAAAATCATTAGGTCTGCGGCCGTGGAAGTCGATAACCGACTTTTGAAGCCACCATGCGGTACCATTAAAGAAGTGTATTTCTGTTTCACCAAAATGTGTGCCCCAAATCTCTGCTGTGTAAATGTTTCCGTCTTCGGCCCTCATTTGCTCCCACCACTGGTCATAGTGCGCTCTGAGGTTTGGCGCATGTGTTTCGATAAGCTCTTCGATAGGCATTATAGCACCTGCTGCTGCTGCTTCTGTAGCAAGATCACCGACAAACAGCGCATCTTCTTGAATTCCGCCCGCAAGCATTGTTCCGAATACGGTGTTAATGTCACCTACCAAAAACTGAATGTTTATTGTAACACCTGTGATTTCTCTAACCAATTGAAGAAATGGATTATCCTGTGTTCCGGGAATACCCATGTTACGGCTAAATATAGTAAATTCTATATCTTCCATATCGGCCATGGGCGTTGTCGGCAGACCCAGAAGCTCAGCCAGTTCATTACCCATACGATCTGAGCCGGCTCCGCCGCCGCCTTCGCCGTCGGTAGCGGCACCATTTTCATCTCCCGGCTGGGGAGCGGGTGGTGGTGTGTCGCCTGCAGGGCCACACGCTGCAATAAGCACGAGCATCATACTCATTACCAATATAATTGCTAATATTTTCTTCATTTTTTTCCACCTTTCTGTTAGTAAGAATTTTTGCTGCGGTATGCAGTCTTTACGGGATAATTGCAAGAAAACTTTTTTACGAGATTTTGCCGAAAACCTAACTCGCAACAACTACCAAAATTATATACAGGAAAATCACAATTGTCAACAATAATATTGCTAAATTATTAAATATATGTGCACAATATATTAAATAGGTATAGATTATTTGTGCATATACACCAATTTAATGTAATTCTCTGCCCGGCCACTCTTCAATCTTGAATATCACTATGAATCGGTGTATAATTGAGGCGAACTGATAGTATAAGCATTCCCTATTGAGAGCGAGGTATTTTACCATATGAGTAGTATTTTAGAGGTGAACATTAGGCGGGGAGATGAAGTTGCGTTTAACAACAATGCTGTCTATTGCATTGGTACCGGGCGTTTGAATCTTGCACTCAGGCATGAATACCACAAACAGTTGCAAAAAGTACAAGATGAAATAGGTTTTAAGTATATACGCGGTCACGGGCTTTTCTGCGATGACATGGGTATCTACAACAGCTATGAGCAAGACGGCATCGAGAAGGTCGAGTATAATTTCCGTTACATAGACATGGTTTTCGACGATTATCTGTCTATGGGGCTGAAGCCTTTTGTGGAGCTGGGCTTCATGCCCGAGGGACTGGCCTGCGGTGAGCAGACCATTTTTTGGTGGAAGGGCAACGTCACCCCTCCGAAAGACTATGATAAATGGGCTTCGCTAGTGAAAGCAACGGTCAGCCACTGGATTAGCCGTTACGGCGCAGACGAGGTCATAACATGGCCTATGGAGGTCTGGAACGAGCCTAATCTTGATGTTTTTTGGAAAGATGCCGATATGGATGAGTACTTCAAGCTTTACGAGGTGAGCGCGAGGGCGGTAAAAAGCTGTGATGCCCGAATTCGTGTCGGCGGTCCGGCAATATGCGGTGTTGACGATGAGCGTTGGCTGAAGTGTTTTCTGGAATTTTGCTCGGCAAATTCAGTGCCTCTCGATTTTGTGACACGTCACTGCTATGCAACGGAGCCTGCTGAAAAAATCGCTCATTATGATTATCAAAAGCTCTGTCCGCTTGACTATATTCCAAACGAATTGCAGGTCAGCCGTGAGATTATCGACAGTTTCCCTGCCTACAAGGGTATGGAGATGCATATTACCGAGTTTAACACTTCATATTCGCCGCGCAATCCGGTTCACGACACAAACTTAAATGCGGCATATGTTGCTCATCTGCTGAGCGTAATGGGCGACACTTGCGCTTCGTATTCTTACTGGACTTTCGGCGATGTGTTTGAAGAACAGGGCATTGCATTTACGCCGTTTTCAGGTTGTTTCGGTTTGCTTGCAAATGGCGCTGTTCCCAAGCCGACATACCTAACTTATCAATTTTTCAGCAAGCTCGCTCCTACCGCTGTCGCACGCGGAGACAACTACGTTGTAACCAAAGGCGAAGAGGGCGAGTGGGTTGGAGTGGCATGGCGCTTCGTTGACTTCTTGGGAGGGTTAGATGAACCCGATATGTTCATAGAGCTTTCCATCGAGGCAGATAACGGCGAATATTTTGTCGCAGACAAGCTGGTTGATGAGGCAAGGTGTAACCCGCTGCAATCGTGGATACATATGGGTTCACCTGCTTATCCGTCGGAGGAGCAGCTTGCACTTTTGCGTGAATGCGCGCAGCCGGAGGTGACAACCCGCCGAATATCCGTCCGTGATGAGCAGCTTAAACTGAACATCCTACTAAGCGAAAATGCGGTATACTATTTTGAGATAAAAAAAATAACCCCCGAAACCGATAGGGGATTTGATGTAGAAAGAGTTCCCGGCGCTTCGTAGGGGACGATGGCAATCGTCCCGGCGACAAGGTATGTAAAATATATTTCTTTCGGCGGAACCCACCCTCCGAAAAAATATATTTTACACACCTTGCCACCTACATCTTGCAAAGAGTACCACACAATTTTCCATTTTAATAATACAAATAATACAAAGGAGAAGCCATGCTAAATTTCAAAATTACAAAAATCAATAAAAATCTATATCTCTTAAAAGACCCGCTGGAGGTCAACTTGTTTTTGATTGTCGGAGAAAAAGAGGCGTTGCTGTTTGATACAGGGCATGGTGTGGCTGATATACCCTCTGTTGTCAAAAGCATCACCGATAAGCCTTTGACTGTGGTTCTCGGGCACGGGCACATCGACCATGCAAATGGTGCATATCAGTTTGATGAGGTTTATCTTCGTGAGCCGGACTTCGAGTTATGCCGTGAACACACTTCGTCCGAGTTTCGTGATATGTTGCTCAGCAGATTAAGCGCATCGGACCTAAATCTCGGTTTTGACCCTGATGAGTGGACAGTATCGGGTCGCTGCAACTTAAAGGCACTGGAGCCGGGCACGGTGTTTGACCTCGGCGGCTTGCACGTAGAAGTTATTGATATGGCGGGGCATACGGGTGGTTCGATTGGGTTGTTGCTCAGGGAATTGCGTATTTTGCTTGACAGCGATTCGGCGAATTCGCATTGCTGGATGTATATGCCGCAGAGCTTGAGCGTGCGGGAGTATATCGCCATGCTTGAGCGTGTCAGGGAACTGGATTTTGATGTTTTTTATGTGGCGCACCAAGACCACGCTCATCCTAAGTCAGACTTTGATAAGTACATAAGTGTTGCAAAAAATGTCACCCTTGAAAACAGTCAGCCTTATGACGGCTGGGCTGAACTGAAACCGCGAATCTACACAGAAGGCGATGTTTCCATTGTAATAAATGAAAGGACTTTGCGATAGATGGCTTATTCAGAATACAAAATGTGGCTGCAAGACAACGGCAGAGCACCTCCGGTTGTTAACTCAAAAATAGAGGAACGTATACTCAACCACTGGGATAACATCGATGGGTCTGTAGAGCGCGGCTACAGCGGACGGTCATTGTTTTTTAGTGACGGCAATATTTGCTATGACACGGCAAGAATCCGTGATTATGCTCGTTTGCTTGCCTCTATCGGCATCAACCGAGTCTGTTGCAACAATGTAAATGTGACAGAGCGGTCGGCGCGTATGATTACGGAGAAGCTGCTGCCGGATGTAGCAAAGCTCGCCGCTGTATTCCGTGAGTTCGGTATAAGATTCATCATCGCAGTTGATTTTACCTCTCCGCGCTTGCTCGGTGGTCTTACAACATACGACCCGCTTGATGAAACTGTCACAGACTGGTGGAAAAAAGCCGCCGACGATGTATATAAACACATACCTGACCTCGCAGGTTTTCTGGTCAAGGCAGACAGTGAGTTTCGCGACGGCCCCGCCGCACTCGGGCGCACACAGGCGGACGGCGCAAACAGCATAGCACGTGCACTTAAGCCGCATGGCGGCAAGGTGTATTGGCGTTGCTTTGTCTACAATTGCGTTCAGGATTGGCGCGACAAAAAAACAGACCGTCCAAAAGCAGCATATGACCATTTTTTCCCGCTCGACGGTTTTTTTGATGATAATGTCATACTGCAAATCAAACACGGTCCCTCGGATTATCAGGTGAGAGAGCCGAATTCGCCGCTTTTAGGCGCGATGAAGCACACAAATCAAGCAATAGAGCTGCAAGTGACTCAGGAATACACAGGTCAGCAGATAGACCTTTATGCCCTCGCCGTGCAATGGGAGGAAATTTTTTCGGCACCCATTTCCGACACACGGACTATGCGCGACTTGATGGGGCGCGAGGTGACGGCAATTGCCGCCGTGGCAAACACAGGGCTTGACATGAACTGGACAGGGCATACACTGGCGCAGGCAAATCTATATTCGTTCGGGCGACTTGCCTGTGACCCCTCTTTGACTGCCCGTGCTGTTTTGAGCGAATGGATATATTTGACATTCTCTAATAATCCCAAACTGCATGAGCCACTGCTTGAAATGATGCTGAAATCCCGCAGTGTTTACGAAAAATATACCACTCCGCTAGGGCTTTGCTGGATGGTCAACATCAACCACCACTATGGCCCAAGCCCTGAGGGGTATGAGTTCATGAAATGGGGCACATATCACAGAGCAAACCGCGAAGCCATCGGCGTTGACAGGACAGAAAAAGGCACAGGCTACACGGCGCAGTACCACCCCTACCTAAACAAGCTCTACAGCGACAAGGAGACTTGCCCGGAAGAACTTTTACTCTATTTTCACCGCTTACCCTACGATTATCGCTTAAAGTGCGGTAAAACGCTTTTGCAGTATATGTATGACTCACATTTCGAGGGATATGATGAAGTGGAGGGCTTTATAAAAACATGGGATTCACTTAAGCCGTTTCTCCCCGAGTACGCATACAGCTCAGTGGCTGAGAGACTACAGCAGCAGCTAAAAAACGCAAGCGAGTGGAGAGATGTAGTAAACACGTATTTCTACCGTCTGACAAACGTAGCCGATGCTAACGGCAGAGTAATATATGAGTAACAGGCTACTGCACCTGGTATACCAGGTATACCAGGTATACATAGATTAGTGCTTGCAAAATTGCGAGCATTGTCGTATAATCTCCTGATAAATATCTTTTGTAATCTGGTGAAGACCAGTATATTTGAGGTAACGGGGATTTCCGCGATGAAGAAGCAGGAACAAGTAAAAGCTCCTATATATAGCTACGTTGGGTGCGCCGTAATCCTTTTTGACCAAGATGGTAACACGATTGGAAACACAACGGTAATCCACAACGACAATGAAACTCTGCTTATGGAAGTGCAGGTACTGCCGGACAAACTTAGTGTTGGCAGCACCTGTAGATTGCTTATATTCACAGACCCCGAGCCATGTGAATATTATGGAAAAATCGTCACCTACAAAACAAAAAAAGTTATTGCGCTGTACCGGGGACGTGTTCGGAGCAAGCGCAGGGAGCAACGAGTGGCAATCAATACCCCGGCACAAATAGAAAGTCTTTTTTATAGTGGGCGGGAGTATCCGTTGCACACACCTGTCAAAGTCACGCTGATAAACGTCAGTAAAGGCGGAATGAGGTTCAGTGCCAAAACCGATACATCAATAAGAGGAAACAAATTCAGGGCAAGGGTCAGCCTCGGCGAAACTGAAAAACTGATTGTCGCCGAGGTTGTAAACGTAGTAGATGCTAAATTGAAACAGTCTGAGTATGGCTGTAAATTCGTGGGTAAACGGCTGGAGAGGGATGGATAGCAATGAGTGAGCGAGCAACACCCAGAGTCAAATTGTGGGAGGCTCGAGGTTTCGGCGAGAAAAGTGACCCTGATAACCCCGATAGTAATAAGCTACAAGCAATTTCTATAAGTATGCTGCCTAACGGTCAGGAACTTCGGGGGGATGTTTTTGCTTCTGACAAGGAACGGTTGCTAATAAAAAGCGGCACAATGCTGGACGGCAAAATCATAAAAATGGTCGAGAATTTCAACAGCGGCAGTCAAACTTTATATGTATCCGAGGATACTTATATGTGGATTTCCGGATTGGCAGCTACCCAACCCGAAATTACCGACCTTCAGGAAATGGAGAAAACCACCGGCTATGGCGATATAAAGGAGGAGACTCTTGACCTGCTCGAAGAGATATCGCAAAGTAAAACCGTACATAAAGCCGAGCTGTATTCTGTCTCGGACAAACTTTCGGGCAAACTTGATGAGATTGTCCCGTCAAGAATAATGTCTTTGGTCAACGCTCTTGCGCCGGTGGATGAATACTTGCAACGTCACTGCGTAAACGTCAGCTTGCTCAACGGGCTTTTTGGCAAATGGATGGAACTGAGCAAAGAGGACGTTGACAGGCTTGTCCTTTGCGGTCTGCTCCATGATTGCGGAAAAGCCCTTGTTCCGCCGCAATTACTGAATGCCCCGCGCAAGCTGATGCTGGTTGAGTTTGAAGTCTTAAAAATGCATCCAGTACACGGCTATGACTTGCTTGCGGATTTTCCCGAGTCCGTCCGCTTGGCTGCGCGTGCTCACCATGAAAAAGTCGGAGAAAAGGGCTATCCTGATGGAATCATTCCGGAGAAAATAACGCTTGAAGCACGTATCACGGCAGTGACTGATATTTATGATGCAATGGTGTCACAACGTGCATACAAAAATCCCAACAGCCCATTTAGCGTTTTGGCAACACTGGATAAACTCAAGGGAGTCGAACTTGATAGCGAGCTGGTTGACATTTTCATCCGAAATATGCCGAAAGAACTGATAGGCAAAGAGGTTCTCATGTCCGACGGGGCTATTGGCGTTGTCCACTCGTTGGATGCACACAATATAGAATACCCTGTCATCTCAATAAATGGTCGCCCAATCAACAGCAATGAAGATTGGCACTGCGTATCAATGTATAACAGCAAGGAAAGATGAGTCGTCAGAGTGTCGTACGGGCCTTTTTAGTGCTACTTGAAAGTAATATATTATTTTAGGTCTCGATATTGTTTGCAAATTGTTAACATTTATCTTGTAAATTCTGTTGACTTGTCACACATTTTTTGCTATTATAGAAAAGACGGTCGAGAGTGTGACATTTTTGCACCACGCATCAATTCAATTTATTCTTTCATAAGCACTCGAGTGTCGTTACTAATTTACTTACTCCCCCACTCCCCCTCATTTTCATAGGAAAACCCGACACCAAGTGTCGGGTTTTCCGCATCTGCTTTCAAAGTTTTCAACTCGGGACACGTTCACGGTTATTAAGCGCTTCTTCTACTAAGTTTTCTATATCGAGCTTTGATTCGGCAAGCGTAACTTCATCTTGCTTTGGACGGGTACGGGGGCGTTTGGGAGTAAAAACTGTGCAGCAATCTTCAAACGGCAAGATTGAAGTCTCAAACGTACCAATGTCTCTTGCCATGTCAACTATTTCTCTCTTGTCAAATGCTATGAGCGGTCTGAAAACAGGCATATCCACGCACTTTTCGGCTACTGCGATAGCCTGTGCGGTCTGGCTTGCGACCTGACCTAAATTATCACCTGTAATAAGCCCGACACAATCGTTGTCTTGAGCTATGCGCTCTGCTATACGCATCATGAAACGCCGCATTATTACTGTAATTAAGCCTTCGGGGCATTTTTCCCGAATCTCCTCTGAAATGCGTGTAAACGGAACCAGCTCGACCTTGAGCCGCCCGCAATACTTTGTTAGCTCCTGAGCGAGAGAGAGTACCTTATCCTTTGCTTTGACCGATGTGTACGGATGCGAATAGAAATGGACAGGTATTAGCTGAATTCCCCGTTTTGCCATCATATAAGATGCTACCGGGCTGTCAATACCTCCCGATAAAAGTGTAACCATACGACCACCGGTTCCGACGGGCAAACCGCCCGCACCTTTTGTGGCAGGGCCGTGGACATATGCCGCCAAGTCTCTGATTTCAATGTTTATCACAAGCTGCGGAGTATGCATATCCGGCTTTAGATGCGGAAATCTGTTGTGAATTTCGCCGCCGACGTATCGAGAAAGTTCAATAGAGCTCATGGGAAAACGCTTGTCAGCACGCTTTGATTCAACCTTGAAGGTTTGTACCGAGTTTATTTCATCTCCCAGATATGCGGCAACGGTTTCGATAATCTTGTCTTTGTCCTTTTCACAAGCCGCCGCCCGCACAACAGAAAGCGCACCGAAAACAGTCCTTGCAGCTTCAAGAGCTGCCTCCATGTCCACATCCTCCTGCGGCTCTGCGTACACGGTTGATTGCATTGCATAGACTTTAAAGCAGCCGACTTGCCCAAGTCTGCGCCTGACATTGTCAAGAAGTTTATTCTCAAACTCCCGCCTATTGAGACCCTTAAGAATTATCTCACCCTGTTTCAAAAGTATAATATCATTCAAAATGTTTGTTATCCTTCCTTATCCTTGAATTATATGCCACAGGGTGGCCGCACCAAACTACTTAACCGGGGTAATCTGCCGATATTGTATAGCCTCAGCCAAATGCGCAGGTGCAATATCCTCAGCGTTGGCGAGATCAGCGATAGTTCTAGCCACCCGCAGGATTCTATCATGCGAACGAGCAGTCATGGATAGCTTTGTAAATGCATCTTTCATCAGTTTATCACATTGCGGCGTTAATTTGCAATATTTTGCAAGCTGTTTTGACCCGATGTGAGCATTACACTTGACAGAGCTGCCTGAGTACCGTCTCAATTGCGTTCTGCGTGCCGAGTTTACACGCTTTCTAACAGTTTCTGACGTTTCAGAGTCAGCCGAACCGCTAAGTTTATCATATTCCAAAGAACGAGTCTCGACATACATATCAAGCCTGTCAAGTAGCGGACCGCTTAAACGCTGGTGATACCTCGAAACTGCACCGGTCGAGCATACACATTTACCCGACGAATGCCCGTACCATCCGCATTTGCAGGGATTCATAGCACAAACCAGCATGAGCCTGCACGGGAACGTAACTGTCTGCATAGCTCTTGAAATCGTCACTTGACCATCTTCGAGGGGTTGACGTAGTGATTCCAGTACATCACGAGGGAATTCGGGCATTTCGTCGAGGAACAACACGCCGTTATGTGCCAGTGAAATTTCACCCGGCTTCGGGTTTGAAGTACCACCCGCAAGTGCCGCTTTTGATACGCTGTGATGCGGTGAGCGAAACGGTCTGATTGACATTATTGGGTTATCTCGGCTGGTGAGGCTTGCAACGGAATGTATTTCAGTTGTTTCGAGCATTTCTTCACGGCTCATGTCGGGCAATATTGTAGGCAGTCTCTTTGCAAGCATGCTCTTTCCTGCCCCCGGCGGACCTGTGAGCAGTATGTTATGCCCTCCCGCCGCCGCGACTTCCAGTGCGCGTTTTACGTTCTCTTGCCCTTTGACTTCAGAAAAATCCAGCATAGCGTTATCTTCGATTATTGGTTCTCTTGCGGTCACAGGCATGATTTTGCTTACGCCCTGCAAATGGTCAAGCAGTTCTCGCACATGCTTTACAGGGTAAATGCTGACCGTTGTTGCATACGCTGCTTCTGCTGCATTATCTGCGGGCACAAAAAGCTCTGTAATACCGACACGGCTTGACGACAATGCCATAGGCAGCGCACCCGGCACAGGCCTTAACTCTCCGTTTAGTGACAATTCTCCGAAAAACGCTGCGTTTTCAGGCAGTGTGTCGATTACTTGCGAGCAGTTTAGTATACCAAGGAGTACGGGCAAGTCGTAGACTGTACCCGCTTTTTTCTTATCTGCGGGAGCTAAGTTTACTGTTATTCTGCTCACCGGAAATTTAAGCCCGCACGTCTTTATCGCTGCACGGACACGTTCTCGCGCCTCTTTGACCGCCGCATCGGGCAGCCCCACAATCTCAAAACCCGGCAAACCTGACGACAAGTAGCACTCCACCGAAACTTCATATCCGCTTATTCCCCCGAGACCCATTGACCTTACTGTTGAAACCATAAAAAATTACCTCATTTTGCGATTTTTATTTTGTTGACAAATTAAAACTATCCATGCTATAATAATGCACAACAAGGGCGTAACCTCCTTTTTTGGCGGTCAGCCCAATAAAGTTAGTGCTTTGAAAAAGCCGTTACCTTGCTTGGGGGCGGCTTTTTCGTGTCACTTTTAGTCTCTTTACTCTTATCGAAATGGAGAAGCCAAATAAATGAAAAGTAAATTGTGCCACAAGCATCACCTCGCTTTTGCTTGGTTTTGCCGACCGCCACGCCCTTGTCCGAATACTCTATCATAAAAGCTTTCTACATTGCAATACACATTTAAGTGTGAAAAGTGTGAAAAACAAAAAGAGTTGGTATCACTGTGTTTTGCGACTCTTGTCACCGCTGTATGCTACTATCTTGTTACTAACGCATCAATCGCCATTGCTCGCTTACTATCGCAATCTTGCTGCTAATGCTTCACCAAAGCGAGTGCTTCGCGCAAATCGTCCAGAGTTTTGTGGGTGTACACACGCTCGCCTATGTCGGCGGACTTATGACCCATCAGCAAGTCGATGCACCTTTTGTTTGCTCCAGCATTATCAAGGCGGGTACGGAAAGTGTGGCGAGTGTCGTGTGGGGTATGTTGGGCTGCTAATGTACTCATTATCGGTGCCCAAACATTATAAATGAAGCTGTGATAATCCCACTGTTCGCCGCTTCGCTCAACAAGATATTCCCTGTTGGACTCCACGCATCTTTTTACGATGTGGCGTATTTTTGCATGGATTGGAACTACTCTGTTGCGGCCGGCTGCCGTTTTACTTCCACCAATTACCGTACCCTCAGCCAGACTTATGTCTGCCAGCTTTAGTGCGAAAAACTCCCTAATCCGGAATCCTGTATATATGAGCATGAGGATTGCATCTGTGCCATACTGCTCGCAGTCTTTCCACAGTTTTGCTATTTCCGCTTCTGTAAAAGGCTTACCGCTTGATTCAGGTCCCGGCTCGGTTGTCAGCAGTTGTGCGTAGTGCTTCACATCTATTCCCAGCTCATGCGGGAACTAATTCGACAATCCTACCTTTATACACGATATGCACACCCGGCATTATTGAATAGTTTCCCAAATTAATAACCCTCGGGTTTCGCTCTGCAAATGCAACGACAACACACATTCGGTCATCGTGTACGTCCTCAGTGACCGTTATTTTTTATACACGATTTCGACATTTTATATCGGCTGAGTTGAGATTTATAATTCCACCCACCTCACATCACCTCCTGTTGTCTGCTGTTGTTCGAACTTTTAACTTGCGCGTTACGCAAGTTGCTGCCAAAAAAATCTCTCCCGCTTTATGCGGAGGTATATTAAGTGCAACTATCAACTCTTCCATCACGGGAGCAGAAGGTTGCGACTTACCACTTAGTACACTGCCTAAGGTGTTTCTGTTTATTTTAGTTGCAGACGACAAGGATGCTATATCGTTAATTCCTTCGTCTACCATTAGTTTTTTCAATGTTTTAGTGTCCGTAACGCGTGTTTGCATTTCGACTCTCCTTTCAATAGCTTACGTGTTGCGCAAGTACAATTTATCATAGTAGTTTACCTTTGTCAACATTATTTTTACTTTTTACGTAAGATTTTTCGCTATACGCATTGTTTTTGTTGCATTTTGCGATAGTTTGTGGTATTATTTGTAAACAGAACAGAGGAGGGCTTCTATGTCTGCACTAAAAGATAACATAAAAAAGTACCGTACTGCTAAGGGGTTTACATTGCAATATGTGGCTGATAAAGTGGGTATAACCGAAGCGACAATGCAAAGGTATGAAAGCGGAGAGATAAAGAACATCAAACATGCAACCATTGTAGCGTTAGCTGACGTATTCGGCGTTGACCCTTCTCAACTTATGGGCTGGGATACGAGTGCCGATGGGAAGTCTGCGGAAGTAACACTCACCGGCAAAGATAAGAAAGACATTGCAAAAAACCTTGATGGGATAATGCAGGATTTGGAGAATGTCGATGGTCTTATGTTTGACGGCGACCCGATGAGCGATGAAGCTATTGAGTCGCTCAGGTCGGCGATGCTCATGGGGCTTGAGCTGGTAAAACTCAAAAACAAGAAAAAGTACGGTCGTAAAAATAAAAAGGATCCAAATAAGTAATTGAGAGTGACACTTACATGGAAACTAAGTATTTAGCTTTATCTCTGGTAAAAAAGTTCGGAACCCGCGACCCTTATAAAATTTGTGAATATCTCGACTATATTATATACTTTGCTCCGCTGCACGATATGAAGGGGTATTATCATCAAGTGCAGCGCAACAAGATTATTTGTATAAACAGTAATCTTGATGAGTTTGTGCGCACTTTCACCTGCGCACACGAACTCGGGCACTCTCTGCTCGGCGAAAATAGCAATAAGTTCTTCCTTGCAAGAAAAACACATTTTTACTTACCTAAGTACGAGGTACAAGCCGACAGATTTGCCGTGGATCTACTTTTTGACGACTATGATTTACAGTCATATTTAGAGTGTCCGATAACAACAGCAAGCTCGATGGGTGTCAGCCTTGAGCTTGCTGCTTATCGCATGGGCATGGTGAAGCCGAGGTTGTTTCCAGAGTGGTGAGGTAATAACTTTAATTATCCAAAATTAAACAGTCCAGTCAGCCACCCAACAAGTAATGTGCCACCACCGCCTATAACTACAGTTGTGATAACGTAACCTATGGTTTGCAGGGTTATCATTTTTCTATCAACTTTTTTGTTTACCTCTGCAATATCAATTTTTCTTGCATTTGCTTCAGCTTCAAGTCCTTTTCTAAATTCTTCAATACTTCTTTGTATCCCTGCAATATTATGAGCGACTTGGTTATTTTCTTGTGAAGTTTTCTCCATAAGAAGCTGAACATCCTTTTTCCAAAAATCAGTAGAATCGGATTTCTGTTTGAGTAAGTTTATATCAACGATAGCGTTTTGAACCACACTTGACAGCTCTGTAATCCCAATTGGCTCGCATTTTGCTATCATGTTAATTAGCTCTGGTGAAAAATCCATAATTGGTCTGGGTTGCTTTCCATCTTCATACTCAAATTTTTCATTATCTTCAAGCTCATAAATGACCGCAGATGCAAAAGTTTTATTTGGCTGCAAAACGAAATCTTCAGAAGAAAAGTTATAGAGTCCAAAAATTAGTTTTCCATTATATCCAGGGTCTACAAACAATGCACCATTTACGTTGATGCCTAGCTCACCCATGCTTCGCTTAGGGGTTAGTTGGGCATAATAATTTTGTGGCAGATTAAATATTTCCTCCGTGATTACAAATATTACCTCTCCGGGCTTTATTACTGCTAGGTCACTTCTCTCCGTAATTGGAATATCTTGATATTCCGCAGGTGAGCCTATTTTTGCCTTTAAGTATCTCCCGCTAAACACTAAATCATATTTGAGTCCTTTGCAATTATACTCATCGCCCTGCTCTATAAGCTCTGCATTTCTCACTTTTTCTTTTAGCACTTCGCCTGATACAACTTTAGCCATCTCTGAACACCTCAGTAACAATATGGAACTATTATACTCCCTTAGTGGACGTGCTGTCAATTGATAGTTACAAAAAATAGTTCCCCTATTTATCGGCTGGTTATATGGTATGGCCTTTGGTATCTCCATTTTCTAATGTCCTTTCTGCGCGTTTGCGCATAGTTTGTAGACAGCACTGCGGCTACCGATAGGTCTTGCATCTGAACCTTGGTTACCGCAAAACAGACAGGCGGTTATGCCTGTCTGGGGGTCATAGCTTATGCTATTCGTCTATCGTTTTAGGTTTGTCGGTTGTAGTCGGAGTCGGCAGCTCTGCGCTTCGCTCGTCCGCTTTGGTTTGGTTTGCCGCCAAAGTGTCGCGGAGTGATGGTTGTTGTTCGTGCATGGGTTTTTCTGCAGCTATCTTCAACTCGTTACTTAATGGAGGCCATTGCTTGTCTGTCGCGCTTAATGTTTTGCATCATATATCCACACCAAATCCTCTTCTATAGCTTCTTTCAGCCAATAATTATACTCATCATCTATAGATTCAACATCCATTATGGTTAGTTCAGTAGGGTTAAATGCATCTCTAAGCGAAGTGTTGAACATATACATTTTTTCAAAAGCAAACAGGGGGTTGCTTTCTATAAAATCATCGCGAAGAAAGTCAATCAAAAGGTCTATGTCGCTTTCAGCTGTAGCTTCACCGCGAGCAACAGAACCGAAAAGACCAACGCGCTTCACTCTATCACCATGTTGAAAGTTTCTTATAACGTCATTTACTTTTTTACTTACTGTGATACTATCCATTTCTTTTCTCCCACGATGTAGTTGATTAAACTCCACTATACCTTCACTATACTCGTTTTCTGCAAATTGTCAACCGGTAACTCACCCGTAATGCCGTAACCCATCGTCGCGTATTCGGAGTCCAAGTGTTACGATGAATATACCCACGCTCAGCACAATAGCCCAGACGACATCGGACAGTCCCATGATGACCAGGCTGCACAGAAAAGCAGAGATGGAGCTGGCGAGCATTTTAAATACATATATGCCGCCAATCCGTATCTGTTATATGTACCGCAGACAGGGCAGTTGCATATGTTGTAGTAGGTATTAGAAAACACCCTTTACATCAATACACATTTAAGTGTGAAAATTCTACATTTGCATGGCTTATTTACTCATTGTTTAACCTTTGAGTCCTCGGAGACAGATTCTACTATGAATACGTTGCCGCCTATGGTTGAGTTTTTGCCTACTACTGTGTCGCCCCCTAGAATTGTTGCACCTGCGTAGATAGTTACGTTGTCCTCGATGGTCGGATGGCGCTTTGTACCTTTTAACTTCTGACCGCTCCGGGTAGAAAGTGCGCCAAGTGTAACACCTTGGTAAATCTTCACGTTGTTTCCGATAATCGTCGTTTCGCCAATTACTACACCCGTACCGTGGTCGATAAAGAAATACTCGCCAATTTTTGCGCCGGGATGAATGTCAATGCCTGTGACGTTGTGGGCATGTTCGCTCATTATCCGAGCAACCATTGGCACATCTTTGCACCATAGAAAATGTGCAATCCGTTGCACAAACACAGCGTAAAAACCCGGATATGACAGGATAACCTCATCAACACTCTGTGCCGCAGGGTCACCGTCATAACCCGCCCTTGCATCTTTTAGTAACAGCGATTGAATCTCGCCAAGTGCTTCAATGAGCTCTGCTGCCGCTTCACTTTCCGGCTTAATTATCTTAATTTCTCTGCTCAGTTCCTGATATATGTTCAGAAGCAGAGCTTTTAGCCGTATGTCGCACGATACGGACTCCCGCTCAACAAAAAAGTGTCTGGGAAACAGCGCCATCTTAATGTTATCCAGTACGTTGATGATTGTTTTTATGCTCGGAAAAACCGTGCTGCAATCTCCACCGCTCGCACAGCCTCCTATCAGTTTCGATGATGTTGTTGAAATTATTTTTTCGATTTCCATAAGCTTTACTCTTCCCAACTAATGACTTCTCTGCCTTCTACTTTCTCTGTGAGTGCTTCGTCCATGAGTTTAATCATCTCAAGAGCACTGCGAAAATTTTGCTTTTGATTTTTCTCAACCCAATGAATATGACCTTGCCATGTGTTATTTTGCGTAAACCTGACTGTAATCTCAAATGTACCGGAAGCATTTGTTTTCATGGGCTCATCCATATATCCACCTAACCTTTCCGATTATTCACTTCTTAATGCTTCTACGGGCGCCTTTCTTGCGGCGGCTGATGCGGGAATCAGACCTGCTATGTATGTTAGGAACATACTGATTGCCACCAAGACCACGGGAATACCTACCGGCATAATTACAAGATTATTAATGCCAAGCCTATTTAAGATGATAATATTTGCAACAATGCTGATTAAAATTGTGGCGAGCACGCCGATTACGCCTGCCACAAAACCGATAATGAGGGTTTCAGCGTTGAAAACCAGCCTTATATTACTCTTGCTTGCTCCGACAGCGCGTAGGATGCCTATTTCCTTCTTTCTTTCCAAAACAGAAATAAATGTGATAACGCCAATCATGATAGATGAAACAATCAGTGCAACGGAGACAAAGGCAACGAGTGCGTAGCTCACCATGTCAATGATATCTGTGACTGTCGCCATCATCATGCCTACAAAGTCTGTGAAGTGGACCATCAGTTCGTAATATCCGAGTGCTTCCATTCTTGAGTTATAATTCGCCAAAATATCGAGGACTTCTTGTTTTGCATCAAAACTCAACGGGTAAATAAGAATCTGTGTCGGAACAGCCGGGTCAGCCCATCCCAATCTGCTAAGATTCCGTTCAAATGAGGTCGCCGAAGGATTCATCATTGCCACCATCAAATCAAATATCTCTTCTTCACCAATTTCTATTTGAAATGCCTCCGTTAAAGCCTCCGGATCAACATCACCCATAGACTCTTCCATTTGTTCTGCCAAATCTTCAAACACTTCCGTTATGTTTTCTTCTATTTGCGCTGTGATGCTTTCCATAGCCGACTGCATCTCTGCCCCAATGGCATCCGCCATGCCTTCCATCGCAGTGCTCATTGCATCTTCTATTTGTTCTGTAATGGCTTCCGTAATCTCTTGCATAACATTATCCATCATGCCCATCATGCCACCCATTGCGCCTTGGATTTGTCCCATAACCTGCCCCATTACCTGTTCCATCACTTGCCCTATAGCATCCTGTATTTGAGCTTGCAACTCTGTTTCAATAGCTCCGGCAACTTGTACCATATATGCCTGCATCGCTTCTGCTAAGACTTCTTCCAAAACTGCTTCCAAGCCGTCTTGGTCTATACGTCCTATAAGCTCTGTCATTAACGCCATTTGTCCTTCGGGGCTGGCTAAAAATGCCATGAACGCTGCCTGGAACATAACATCAAAAACCCCTCCATCGCTGGGATAGCCGGGTATACTGCCCGTCGCTAACACTTCCTCTAAAAAACGAAGTCGGAGTGTTTCGATTACATCTTCAAGTACGCTTTCATTGATGCCCGAAGCAGCCATTATTGCAGCTATTAATTCTTCAAAGTTAAGGTCGGGCTGAAAAGGTGGCAGGTTTGTGATCAAGTCTGCCAGATTAAGATCTCCAAAATCTATACTGCCTAGGTCAAGATTGCCCATGTCGCCCATATCCATCCCCGGACCGCCCATACCTGGACCCATGCCGGGACCGCTCAAATTTAGTCCTCCTAAGTCCAGTTCGCCAAAATCAAAATCGCCAAAGTCCAGACCGCTAAAGTCGAAAGCATCCATGTCAATGTCGCTAAAATCAAGCTCCAGTTCGCTCATATCAAACATGGAAAACGCATCTTCATCAAACCCCATCGCTTCTCTGAAAATATCCTCATCCACAGATATGATTCTCGAAAAGTCAAATTCAGTCTCGGGGTTTTCCGCTTCATGCGCAAAGGTGTTGCCTGTGAGCACGTTGACATAAGGATTTGCAAGCTGATACTGCACTATCGGCGTTTCCGCCGCTTGAGCCATGAGATAGTAAATCAGGTCGGGTGAATAGTTTACACCCATTGTCAAAACTGTCAGCGTCGCATCTTGCTTTGGTCTCACAATGCCTACTATATTCAGCTCCATGCTGCTTTGTACAAGTTCTTCCATGAAAACAGCATCGCCGGACCTGTCAACCCAGACGTTGAATGTTTCATCATACTGGAAAGCCTCCGCAGGGTTTACTACCCTGAAAGAGACATCCATCAAACTATCAAATGTGAAATCTCCTTCACTTTCCGCTATTTCCACTTCAATTTCGGTTCTTCCCATGACAGAATCAAGCATGGCACGCATTTCACTTCGGTCACGTATGCCGATAGAAAACAGAGCGAAGTCCGTGATTCTGTTTGTGCTGCTTACAACAAGTACCGCTTGATCATATCTCTCGGGCCAGTGTCCCACAAGCACTTCATATTGGTCAATAAAAAGCGATTCGTCATTTGGCATCTCTGTGAAAACATTCATTGTCGGCACTATGCCCAGTCCGCCGTCCGGTGCGCCCATCCCTGCTCCGCCACCCATAAACTCTGCGAAAATCTCATCGGGATGCACTTGCTGCGCACCGTCTGAGATGTCTGCGAGAAAAATCTGCGGGGTTATGTCAAACATATAGTGGATTGTGTTGACGTATCTATTTATAATGTCCTCATTTTCTATAAAATACGCCTTTAGCGCTCCGAGGTCGTTTATGTTTGCATGGGCAAAAACAGTCTCCATGATGTTCATTTCACGGATTGTATCGGGCGGTCGTTCCCCAGCACCTCCATGCCCCGGAGGCCCGTCTGCATCATCGCCTCCAAAAAATGCCGATAGGTCAAATCCCTGGTCTTGTATTATAAGAGGATAAATGCTCAATGTCTCTTCTTCAATGTTTCTGATGTATAGGTTGATGCCATTTGAAAAAGACAATATGGTTGCAATCCCTATAATGCCTATGGAACCTGCAAATGCTGTAGTTATGGTGCGTCCTTTTTTTGTCATGAGGTTACTGAGTGAGAGCATTAGAGCCGTCCAAAATGACATACCGGCACGCCGCGCTTTGCGCCCTTTGCGCATCGGTTCTTCACCGTGGGCAAGCGGGTTTGAGTCAGATTTTACTTTGCCGTCCGAGAGATGGACTATTCTGGTCGCGTATTGTTCTGCAAGCTCGTTGTTGTGCGTGACCATTATTACAAGCCGGGTTTTCGCAATTTTTGTAAGCAGTTCCATGACTTGTAGGCTGGTTGTTGAGTCGAGTGCACCTGTCGGCTCGTCTGCAAGTAAAATCTCAGGGTCGTTTATAAGCGCACGGGCTATCGCCACACGCTGCATTTGCCCACCGCTGAGTTGACCCGGTTTTTTGCGCATATGGTCTTTAAGTCCGACTTCATCGAGTGCAATTCTTGCGCGTTTTCTACGCTCGTTTTTAGAGACTCCGCTGAGTGTCAGGGCAAGTTCTACATTGGCGAGCACTGTTTGGTGCGGGATTAGGTTATAGCTTTGAAACACAAAACCGATGCGGTTGTTCCTATATGTGTCCCAGTCAGATGCTTTGTAGTTGCCGGTAGATATGCCGTCGATTTCGAGGTCGCCCTCATCGTAGCGGTCAAGTCCGCCGACGATATTGAGCATTGTGGTTTTTCCTGAGCCTGACGGGCCGAGTATTGCTGCAAATTCGTTGTCTCTGAATGCAAGAGATACGCCATCCAGTGCATTTTGCGTAAATCCGGCGGTTGTGTATGACTTTTTTATGTTCTTGAGACGTAGCATTATCATTACCCTTCATTTTTTTGAGCATTTTATCACCAAATTATGAAGTTGTCATGAACATTCTGCAAAACCTAGCCAAAAGCCATCCACCAAAGCCAATCCCACAGACAGAGTATGGGCAATTTGTTTCGTTTTTTGCGAGCCAGAGAGCATTGCGCCACTGTTCTCGCAAAAAACGAAACAAACCGCCCATACTCTGTTAAATTCTTATATGCCTAATCTCCCAAAACTTTACCTAGATGTGACATGAAATCCTGAGCGTTTGTTATTATGCTCTTTGCCGAGAGGCTACCGCGGTCGGCGAGCTTATTTGCTGCAAATTCTGAAATGTCTACCGTGTAGAAATACACAGGGCGTACTGTGTCCTCGTCTGTGAAGCGGTACATAGGAGATATGTTGCCCGCCGCTATTGTGTGCAGTACGCTTGCCATAGCTATGACGGTAGTAGCTTTTTTAAGCTCCGCTCTCATCGCCTCTTGCCCCTCATAGGCATCTTCAATAACACCCGGCAACGGTCCGTCGTCACGTATTGAGCCAACAAGCACCATGGGGATTTTATTTTTTACGCAGGTATATATGATGCCGTTATCCAGATTCTCCGCTTCAATGAATTTTTCGATTGAGCCGTGGAGTCTCGCTCTGTTAATCGTGTCTATGTGGTGGTAGTGCCCGTTGGGGATAGACTCTTGTGTATAAATATCTTGCCCCAGCCCTGTGTTTTTGTATGCGCCTTCAAGGTCGTGTGTGGCAAGTGCGTTTCCTGCGAGCAGCGCATGTACATAGCCTTTTTCGATGAGCATGCTAAATGCATTGCGCGAATCTGCATCAAATGAGCAAGCCGGACCCATGACCCAGACTATGTAGCCGTTGTCCCGCTCGTGCTTGAGCAGTTCATACAGGTAGTCGTAGTCTATTGAAAAAGCTGTTTCGCGGCTACGTCCCTGTCGGAATACGAAGCTCTCTTGCGGGGAATCCTCTTCTTCTGCGGCTTCTGAAAAGCAATCGGGGTGTACATATATCCCTTCGCTGCCGTCTTCCGTGCGGCCCGTGGCTACCAGGTCTCCCTTTTTGATGTTTCTAAACTCACGCACTTGAATTTTACCGTTTTCAAGCACCGCTACGCTGTCCATACGGCTTTCTTTAGCAAGCAGCCACTCGCCCCCATGCTTGAAGTATTCAGGGAAAATAGTAGTGGCATGATAATACTCCGGTGCCACAAAATCTGCCGGTGCAGACAAAAATTTGCACTCCGGCGCATTTTTAAGGTTATCCATCGAAAAATCGGGGTGTTTAAAGGTTGGCAGTGAAAATTTCATGTAAGTTCTCCTAATACTCTACAAATTTCGGGCTTCCTACTCTATTCTTAATACGATTTTAGCAAATTATTTTTGCATTTGATATACGATTTGTCCTGTGTTTATGACATGCTTTACAAAACCGCTAACATCGGCTTTCGCATCCAGTAAATGAGGTTCAATCTTATAACTTATGCTACGGCGTAAACGCCATAAGTCAGAAGATGTTTTCAGCCAATCTCCGGAAAAGCCATCAAAAATAACCGCAACATCTATGTCACTTTCATCTTTTGGTTCGCCACCTACATGTGAACCAAATAAAACGATAGCTGTCGGCGAAAGCTGTTTGGTTACTGCATCAGCATACTGTTTAACAGTATTTAAGACTTCTTTTTTATCCGCCATGTCTCAATCTCTCCTGCAACATTAGTGATTGTAGTCATCTTACCACATCACGGAAACAATCTCAATATTAATTGCACTTCTTTTCCACAGATATACAAAATTACCGGGAGCCTCATTGTTGAAGCTCCCGGTTAATATTTGGATTATTGTTCGTAGTGTGCTGTTTTATGCTCTGCCAAGCCAACGTCCGTCTGCGGCAAATCTTTGGCGTACTCCGGCTATGGTGTGAACACCTGTTACCATTCTGCCGTCTGCGCGTAACCAGTAATAGTTACCGTTCCAGCTTACCCATTGGTTAGCAACCATTGCGCCATTGCCACCCAAGTAGTACCAGCTTCCTCCGGATAATGCCCAGCCGTTAGTAACCATTGCACCACCCTCTCCGAGGTAGTACCACACACCGCCAGTCTGTACCCAGCCTCTTGCCATTGCACCGTTTGAGCGCAGGTAGTACCATGTTCCAGCATCATTTAACCAGCCCCTTGCCATTACTCCCAGCGGCAATGTACCGCGTGTAGCTTCTGTGTGCATAAAGAACCATGATCCGTCAACCAGATGCCAGCCTGTTAAGTTTTGACCTGCAGCATTACGGAAGTACCAATCAGTACCCACCTGAACCCAAGCACCTTGACCCGCAGGAGGTGGCGGTGCAGGGCGTGCAACTACTCGAAGGGTAGCGTTATGTCTGACTATTTCATAATTACCGGGGTTCGTTATTGCACCGCCTGTTAGTGTAATAGTCCAAGTACCCACTGTATTTGCAATCGCATTTGGCTGTGGAGCTCCTGCTGCCAGTGCCAAAGTCGGTCTTTGCGTAAAGGAGTCGCCCGGAAGTAAGGGGTCGTGAGTGAATCGTGTCTGTATATTTGCAAGTGTGGGCACTCTATCGCCTACATAAACAGTTATATTAGTTGCTCTTAAGTTAACAAGTGCACGATTAACGACCAGATTCTGCGTAACAACATGGGACGTCGGATGTCCAACGAAGTTTGCTGGGTCATGGGGTGTGAACCTCATGTGGAAAGTTCCTCCGGGAGCAGGCCAGAGCCTATTTGGTCTATGCTGGCTGTAATCAACACCAAGACCGTTATCCCAAGTCCATGTGCCGCCTTGCGTTCCACCGGACAATACAGATTGCCCGAGTGTCTGCCCCAGTCTTATCGGACTTGGTGTCGGCGCCACGATGCTGTTAATAGGTGCCGGAACCACAATAACCGAAACAACCCATCTGATTATACTGTTAGCGGCTAAATTAGTCGGTGTGAATATGACTTCTCGCGAATGATGACCTTGTCCAAGGGGTGTCGTCGGAGCTGTAGCCCATCTGAACGTACCGTCTACATCCTGTGGATTACCTGCAGGAGCATCCAGCACTGTTATATCCTCAATCAGAGTAGCAGGCAATTGCCAAACCGCCGGTTGACCTGCCGGAGCAACATTTACCTCGCCTCCTCTGAAGGCTCCAAATGGAATCACTATATCTCCGTCGAGCACAAAGCCCTGAGTAACAGTGATAGAGAGTGCAATAGTTTGAATCGGTTCGCCGGAGATTGAAATATTCAATTGCGCAATATAATCATTAGCTCTGGTCGCAAGTCCTTCAAGTGGTCTAACTTCAAAGAATAGTGACCCACCATTCGCCGGTATGTTTGTGAGCGTTCTTGTGTTCAGCTCAAACGCACCTGCATCAGCGCCTGAGATACTGATATTAGCTGTTTGAGGAGTGTTAACGTTATTTGTGACTTGCACCCTAATCGGTCTTACACCTGTAGGAGTCGTCGGAGCTGTATGAGCACCCCAAGCCATAACTTGGTAACCGGCTTGCCAGCTTCCGAAATTACCGCCAGAACCACCACCATTATGGTTAGTTATAGTGCGAGTAAAACTAGCCGATGCCACAGGCACCATCATCGACATCGTGCTCAGCACAAACGTTAGTGCTAATAGTAGCATCATTGTTTTCTTGAGCCCTTTTTTGATATGTCCGGTTGTTAGTCGTCTTTTTTCTGTCATTTAATTACCCTCCATTGTTATATAGCGTTGTTTTACTAGTAGTTATATCGCTTTGTATTACTCTTTTGTTAGGCTTAGTTGCTTTACATAACACACACACTTGGCACATTATGTAAACCATCAGGGTCACAATTATTTCATAACTCAAACGATATGTCAATAGTTTTTTTGAAATAATTTTGTATTTTTTTGTATTTTTTTGTTATTACTGCCTTAACAACTGAAAAACCAACCGTTTCCGCACATCAACATCCTGCGTTCTTCTTTGCTCGTTCACAAAAGATTTACATAATTTTTGTAAGAAAATACTACACACAAAATGTAGAAAAATAGCCATTTAGGTTTTAATTTTGACAGCCGAGTGGTATGGTTTTCTACATTTTGTTGCGTTTTGTGATGAAAAACCACCATAAAAGTGTGACTCAAATGTCTAAAGACAAACGCCTCCAAACCTGCTAGACTCTAAGGGCGCAGCTATATTCTTCGCAAAAATGCAAGCGCAAAAATTTTCTAGTCAAAACCCCGGAGGTATGGTAAAATGACAATTAAAGTAACAAACGATTTGATGTTCAAAAAGCTATTAGCAAGTGAAGAACATAAGGACATCCTGCAAGGTTTCATAAAAGATTTCTGCGGTCTGGATGTAGAGTGCAGCGAAATTCAAATAGAGACCCCCTACAGCATAGACCTATACAAGAACTCAGCCGATAACGAAAAAAGCGGGCTACGCAGCACAGAATGTGACATTGCTGTAGAACTCCGCAATCTGAATATTATTGTAGAGCTTCAAATGTACAGGGACGACCACTTCTTTGCTCGTACACTGCACTATATGTTTGAAAGATTTACGAGCAACTATGGAGTTTCCGGCAAGATGACAGGATTCAGAGCGGGAAAGCCTGATAAATATTCCAGCCTGATGCCTGTGTACGCCG
>Ga0209755_10001429_pt1 | contig 37291 bp, 24 predicted proteins | sample TergutCo191P1_FD_187301 | JGI IMG/M metagenome (GOLD analysis project Ga0209755, IMG submission 187301) | Cornitermes sp. P1 segment gut microbial communities from Petit-Saut dam, French Guiana - Co191P1 (SPAdes) (version 2) | ecosystem: Host-associated > Arthropoda: Insects > Digestive system... | reverse complement strand
TGACGGCGTAGGTACGCAAATGCATATATGGACTTCTGACCTGAATATAAATAATGTGCGCAGCCATTTTGAAAAACTAAGCAGTCTGGGTATTGAAATAGCTGTAACTGAAATGGATGTACCGGGTGTCGCTTATTATGATGGTATTGTAAAATATGGGTACGACACAGATATATCCGAAAGAGACGCAATAGCTCAAGCTCTCGTTTACGCCAGAATAATGCAGGTTATTAAAGAATATTCCGCTCATATTACCCATGTTACTTTCTTTGGCTTGGATGATAATACAAGCTGGCTTTCAAGTTTAAATCCAACTCTATTTGACTGGAAATTAAACGCGAAACATGCTTTTCACGCTGTAAGTGATCCTGATAGTTTTATCAGACAGTATGGCGGAAATACTCGGCGGTAAAAATGAAAAACAGATTAATTTTAGTTTTTATGTTTATTTTCGGAGTAACATCAGTCAGTTTCGGATCAGGAACTTCCGAAAATGATAATAAAAACGCGCCTGCACGAAGTTTAAGCAATTACCCCGAATTCAACGGCGAAGGTTATACAATTAAGCATTTTGAAGAAACTCCCGAAGCGTTTCCAAATCCGATGAAAGGATTCAAAGGCGATCGCAATCCTGAAGGCATGAATTTTCTAAACAGTATATGTTTTCAAAATCATGAATACGCAAGTGTTTACAGGCATTACATAAAATATTCAGATTTGGAATCATCAGCCGATGATACAGTGCAAAAAATTATAGACTGGAGTAACAGGGCATGGGCAGGTATTGAAAAAAGAAATATTAAGGTTAATCCCCGTATTTTATTAACATTCCCGGTAGCGCCTGACGGCGCTTTTTCTCCCGGATGGCATAATGCAATGGAATATATTGAATTTTGGCCTTCCGATATTTCTCAGGAAGGATTTGTTTCCAGATGGTTTTCAAAAGAACTGGAAGAACGGTTAAGAAAATTTATTTTAAAACTGGGACAGGCATGGGATAATGATCCAAGAGTTGCGGCTGTTGAAATAGGTTTATGGGGTTATTGGGCAGAGCACAATCTGTCAACTGATGCGCCTAATTCTAACTATTATGACGGAATAATACCGAAGTCTATGGCGAAAACACTTGGAGACGCATTTAACGAAGCTTTTAAAAATAAAAAAGGTATGGTTCGTTATCCGTATCAGTTTACAGATCATCAATTTGGCGTTGTCCATGACAGTTTCGCATACCCTAATGAACAAGATTACGACAGAATAATCAATACAGTACGGCGAAACAATATATGGAAAGATCAAATAATCACCGGTGAAATTGCGTATGATTTTGATATGAGCTCTCTTTATGGATCAAACCCTGATAACACCCTTAGAAATAACAAGTATACAGATTATATTATCAGCCAGATTAAAAGAGCGTATGCATCAAGCCTTGGCTGGATTTCATATTACACTTATGGAGATCTATCATTAAAATACAATACTGCCAGAATGCAAAAAGCGCTTGGTTACAGGTATGTAATAAACTCGGCTGTTTATAAAGAAAAAGCCAGTAAAGGCGAGAGTATTAATTTTGGTTTTGAAGTTTCAAATATCGGAAGCGCGCCGTTTTATTATAACTGGCCTGTCGAAGTAAGTTTGCTTGATCAAAAACGTAATGTCGTTTATAAAAAGAATCTGAATGTTGACATTCGTAAATGGCTTCCGGGTGAAAAATATACAATCATTGACAGTATTACCATTCCAAATAATTTATCGGACGGCGTTTATTTTTTAGCAGTAGCAATCCTTGATCCTGCCGGCAATTTACCTTCTTTACGCTTTGCAAATACCAATTATTTTTACGGCGGCAGAACTCCCATTGGAATTATAGGCGTAAATACAGAGCCTAAAGGTGATTTTGGCAAATTTGATTTATTGTATATCGACAGGTCATTACAATATACAATCAGAAACGCTAATCCCGCAAACAGAACCATTAACAGGGAGCAGGGAATACCCGCTGTTTTTGACAGATTAAATACAGATATTTGGAATGGTTCCACAATGAATATCCGAACTGGTTCTGAAACAATAAACGGCGTTAATTTTACTGTGTATACCATAAATGGAAATCATGTGAAAGACAGTCATGCAAAAGCCATTACCGCCGGAAATGCCGCCACGGTTAATAACCTAAAAAGAATGAGAGCTTTTTCATTTACAGTTCTGGGTGACGGAAATGATTATAAAGTATCACTGCAAACAAGCGATATATGGTCTAATGCAGGCGGCTGGGATATTTATCATACCATTATTCCTACTATAAAAGGAGAAGCGATTAATATAACAATCTTTGTTGATACTCTTGTACAAAGTGGCTGGACTGGAAAATTTTCACCTTTTATTCAAAGCAATGTTCAAAGTATTCAATTTGAACCTTATTTAAATAATGGTGTTGGCCAATTTAATTTAAAGATTTGGGATATCAGAACGTATCAATAAGGAGTATGAACATGAAAAATAAAATTTTATTTTTTGCTTTTATTTTATTAATTTCCGTAAGCCTTTCCGCACAGGATCGCGGCCGCCCCATTACGCTTGCCGGCTTTGGCGCAACTGTAGATGTTCCCGGTTCAATGGGTGATGCATGGGCAAGCGCATGGAGCGCAGACGACAGCGTGATCTTTATGAACAATGACGGCACAGGAATAACCGGCGCCGGAAGCGGAACAAGATATTATCCTGCGCATGCGTGTATAAATTATGTTCCGCCAAATTTTAATCCCGAAAACCCTGCCAGTCTTACAAATCAAAGAGACGGAAGAAGAATTATCCATCCTGTTAATAATCGTGATTTTACAGCCAAATATTTTCAAAATTTTCAAAATCCTCAGCCTTGGTATCCGTATTCTACTGATATTTACGAAGTAGACGGCGTTTTATATTGTAATTTTATTTATTCATTTCAAATACCCGGTAATTGGGGTTATTTATACAGTAATTTTATGCGCTCTACAGACGGCGGAAGAACATGGCAGAATCACAAGGGACAGACAGATACGCGCACTGAAGCTTCATGGGATGAAGCTTTTTTTCCGCAGGGATGGGAACATCCAAGATTTGTAAAATACGGCAGAGGCGGAATTGCACCTAACGTAGACGGAGCTCGGGAATATGTTTATTTTTCTTCTTGGGTAGACAGAAAATACAGACCGCCTTCAGGAATAGAATACGGGGGAAATTACATAGCGCGTATCAAAAGAAGCGATTTACTGGAATGGAGGACAACTCCGGACGGCAATGGTAATAATGTAAGAAAAAAACTGGAATTCCTTAGTTACGGATGGATTAACACTTTAGCCGACGCGCAGGCTGTCAGTGACAGGCATTGGACAACCGATTACAGCAGAGCCAGACCTATAGGGAATAGTCCTTTTTTTTATATTGTATATAACGAAAAACTTAAGCGGTATTTTGGAACAACCAATGACGGCGATTGTTATCAGGAACCAAAAGTGGAATGTTCTATATTTATGTTAGAAGCGCCATACCCCTGGGGACCCTGGACAGATGTATTACAGGAACAAATGGATACAAAAGCCAATGATAATATATCATGGCCTTTTTTGCAGCAGAAATTTATCAGCGCTGACGGCTATACAATGTGGATGAGTGTCAGCGGCGCTCATAAAGAATTTAATTATTTCGATATTGAAGGATACCATCTTAAATTTTTACCTGCATATCTTACTTCCGAACCTGTTCAGACAGTAATGGCAACTGACGCCGCCGGAGTAACAGTTAATGGATTGACACAGCAAACTCACAGAGAACAAAGATGGGGTTCTGTAACAGGAGCTTCTACAGGATACGGCGGCTTTACAAGAGACGGTAATAATATTGCGTTTAACATTAATGCGCCTGCCGCAGGGGATTATATTGTAAATTTTCGTTACCGTACTAAAGGCGTACCGCCCTGGACAAACATTGCGGCATTCCGCCGTGATCCTCTTCCCAGTATCAGTCTTTATGTAAATAATAATAAAATAAAACAGCTTAAATTAAACAGAAGCATTCAAACATACGCAGAATGGACAGAAATGTCGATTTTTCTTCGGCTAAATGCGGGAAACAATATTATAACTTTTCAACGCGATAAAGGCGATTTAAGCGATTCCATCATAATCAGCAGATTAAAATATGCAAGATATACAGGCTCTTCTCCTTTGCCTTTGGATAATGTTGGTGTTCAGCCTGCAGCTATAATCCAACCGATAGCTACTACAGGAACAGGAACACAAGCTGTTATTAGCAGTTGGAACACGGTAAACGGCAGCGGATCGTCAATCAACCTAATAACAGCCAATAATGAAAATATCGGCGGTCAAAGGTTTACTGCCTGGACAATTTCTGGCTCTCTTGCTCCTGACAGTTACGCAGTAGCCATAGGCGCTCCAAACAGCGCAGCATTACGCGCCATGAGAACGATGAAGTCCTTTTCATTTACTGTTTTGGGAGACGGAAAAAATTACGTGGTATTGCTGCCTACAAGGGAAACAAATCAAATCAGTGATCATTATTACGCCGCATTCTCAACTATCGCAGGCGAAGTAACTACAGTTACGATTTTTATTAACGAACTTGCGCAAACAGGATACACAGGAAAACCGCTTGCGTTTAACCAAAATAATATCCAGCAAATTCAATTTCAGCCTGTTGATCAAGGAGCGTTTAATCTTAAAGTTTGGGATATAAGAACTTATCAATAAGGAATTTATAAATGAAAAAAATTGTTTTCTTTGCGGTAATTATAATTGTTATATTGCTTTTCACATCACAGACATCGCCTATAAATATCCAGGAAGTGCGTGTCAGCGTAAACCGTAATACAACGCCGCCGTTTCCCGGCTTTACAACTGAAGCCGCAAATTACGAAATAGTTAATTTACCGCAGGACGGACGAACAAATGTTATAAAGATAAACGGAAGGGACTGTCAATCGGATATTCTTTCATATTCGCTTGCTTCTTACAGAGATAAACCCATTCGTATTGTTTTTTCTGCTGATGTAATGCGCCTTGGAGCGGAAGAACACTTGATTTGGCAATATAATAATGAACCGGATTATCCTGTTATAACGTACATTGAAAAAGCCGTACCGGGAGTTTGGTATCGTATGACAAATGCAATTGATATTACTCCCGCAAACAGATCCCCTAAATTTTATTTAACTGCATGGGGAAATAATACAAAAGATACAGTGTTCTATATAAATAATATAAGCGTAACAATTGAAACATACGATTATACTCCCGCTTCTGTGCTTCAGACGGCCGGAGAAGCGAATAGTAACGGCACAAGAAATATTTATGTCAGCGCAGCAAGGGGAGCTGACGGCGGAAACGGAACACAGGTGCGTCCTTTTGCGAAAATCACCCATGCAATGTATTATGTTAAACCCGGAGACACTGTCCTTGTAGATTCAGGGACATATTATGAATGGTTCAGAATTCCAGGCGGTTCGGCAGGAAGACCTGTAACGCTTACGGCAATGCCTGACGCAGAAGTAATAATAACACCCACAGTTGCAATTACGCCGCAATGGAGACAGCACACAGGAAATATCTATGTTGCGGATATCAGCCAATATGTAAAAAATATTGATACAGAATTTCCTCAGCTTTTTGCGGACAGGGATTCCATGGTAGAGGCAAGATTTCCCAATATGGGCGCTTCAATGTCCATGATTCATGATTATATGCGTGACATTGCGGGAAGAGGCACAAATAAAAACACAGTTGTAGCAAGCAAGAATATTCCTTCTGACATTATCGGCGCAAGAGTGGTAATCTGTCCCGGAGTCAGCGGATTGTCATGGGATACAGCTGCTTCATTGATTCAATCAGTTAGCGGCAGAACAATAAAACTGGCAGATGAAATTACAAGACCCGATCCGTTTACAGGCGGCGACCCGTATACGCCCAGTCAGGGAAATCCTTTTTATATAACAGGAGCGTTATCCCTTCTTGACGCGCCCGGCGAATATTATTTTGATCCGAAAACCAATCTCTTGTATTTTTATCCGCCGTGGAACGGAAGTCCAGACAGCCGAACTCTTTCTTTAAGAGGTAAAGTTGACATTGCAATTCACGCGGAAAACGCTTCTTTTATTAACATAAAAAATATTACTGTTTATGGCGGCGGCGTATTTATGAAGAATAATAAAAACAGCACGATGGAAAATTGTAGAATAAATTATGCTGAGCATTTTTATTTAAACGGCATTATTGGTTATTTATCATGGTCAAGAGCGGACAGAATGATTGTATCAGGATCAAACAATCGTATAGAAAAATGCGAGTTTGGACCTACAGCCGGAAACGGAATTGTTCTTGAAGGCGATGATAATATTTTTACCAATAATATTGTTCATAATACCAGTTACTTAGGCATTGCTTATAATGGAATATTGGTAAAAAAATCCAGAAGACTGGAAATTTCGCATAATACAATCATGAATTCAGCGCATTCGCATATTCGTTTTTTGGCGCCAAATGCTCATTTATCAGAGAACGGCGTTTTGGAAATTGAAAAAAACAATGTTAATTATGAACGCTGTATTATCCGCAACAATCACTTTGAAAATCATGCTACATTAAACAGCGACGGCGGAGCTTTTTACGCATGGGGCTCTGACGGCGGAGGCACGGAAATTTACAATAATTTTGTCGTATGCGGAGACAAAAATAATCAAGGAGCTTTGGATAAACTTCGTTACGGACTTTATACTGATAATTACGCTGAAAATTACATTATTCGCAACAATATTATTATTGGCGGTACAAAAGGTTTAGCCATGAATTTACCCAGCAGAAGGGTAAGATTTAATAATAATACCGTAGTCGGTTCTGACGGCGGCATTACAATGTACGGTTATCCCATTGATAATGCCGATGCAAGCGCCTCATTTTTTTCGGATAATTTATTTGTAAATATTAAAACAAATGATATTTATTACCTTGGAACAGAAAACGGCAGACAGGAAAGTTACTCCGGCAATTTTAGAAATGGCGTAATTCCTTCTCCCGTAAGAGCTGAATGGCGAGTTCAGTCTTCAGGCAACGCGCGCGGAACAGTAGACGCTCAGTATCGTCCCACAGGCAGAACGCCGGACATCGGCGCAATTCCGCGTAATGGAGAAATGTTTCCGTACGGCGCAAATTGGAAACTTGGAGATAGATAGATTTAAATATTTCAGATATAACTTCCGGCTGTTGTAATTACGGATTTGCGCCAGCCGCTATTGGATAAATATAGCTAATCTAGTTCTCGCTGTACATACGCCAAAAACCATTTTATACTGATAACAATAAAAGCATCGGAGGTATAATTATGGCAATTTATAAAGGCGAAGGAAACCGTTTAATCCGGCAGTCGGGAACAGAAATATTATGGATAGAAAGCTGGGGAGACGGTCTGCGCGTCCGCGCGGCGCGGCAGGCGCAAATGCCGCAGGAAGACTGGGCTTTGCTCGAAAAAAACACCGCTAAAGGCGCCAAAATTGATATCACCGAAGGCGAGGCTTCGATTACAAACGGAGCGATAACCGCAAAAATAAATAAAGAAGGCTGGCTCTCTTTTTACAATGCGCGAAACGATCTGCTGCTCGAAGAATATTACCGCGACCGCAACAATCTGGAACGTTATTGCGTGCCGCTTGGCATCCGCGCGCGTGAGCTGAAACCTGTTGTAGGGCGCAGCGATTATCAATTGACAATGCGTTTTGAAGCGAAAGAAGACGAGCATATTTTTGGAATGGGACAGTATCAGGACGGTCTTCTCGATAAAAAAGGAGCATCGCTTGAACTTGCTCACCGCAATTCGCAGGCTTCAATTCCTTTTTATGTTTCAAGCAAAGGTTACGGCTTTTTATGGAACAATCCCGCGGTAGGCCGCGCTGTATTTGCGCATAACATAACAGAGTGGTACGCCGAATGTACCGACAAGATTGATTACTGGATTACGGCAGGCGATTCTCCCTCTGATATAATCCGATCTTACTCAGGCGTTACTGGCAAAGCGCCGATGATGCCAGAATACGGACTCGGTTTCTGGCAGTGCAAACTGCGTTATCAGACCCAGGAAGAGCTTTTAAATGTAGCGCGTGAGCATAAAAAACGGGGGCTTCCCATGGATGTAATTGTCGTTGACTTTTTTCACTGGCCGCTGCAGGGCGACTGGAAATTCGACACGGAGAATTTTCCGGATCCTGACGCTATGGTACGTGAGTTGAAATCCATGGGTATAGAGCTGATGGTATCAATCTGGCCGACAGTGGATCACCGCAGCGAAAATTTCTGGCAGATGGCTGAGCGCGGCTTGCTGCTTGGATTCGACCGCGGCAGCCATGTAAACATGACGTGGATGGGCGATACGGTTTTTTATGACGCCACTCATCCTGAAGCTCAGGAATTTGTCTGGAAGAAAGCAAAAGAAAATTATTTTGACAAGGGAATTAAAATTTTCTGGCTTGACGAAGCGGAGCCCGAAGGAATTTATGATTTTGATTTATACCGCTATCATTTGGGACCCGCGCAGAAAGTTACAGGAATTTATCCTAATTTTTACGCCAAAGGTTTTTATGACGGAATGAGAAACGAAGGAATTGAAAATCCGTTAAATCTTGTCCGCTGCGGATGGGCAGGCATTCAGCGTTACGGCGCGCTTTTATGGTCCGGCGATGTTTATTCTAATTTCCGTTCTTTCCGCGAACAAATAGCGGCAGGTCTTTCGATGGCTATGGCAGGAATTCCGTGGTGGACAAGCGACATCGGCGGATTCATCGGCGGAGTGCCGTCAGACTCCGGCTTTCAGGAGCTTTTAATAAGATGGTTCCAATTCGGCTGCTTCAGTCCTGTCTTTCGCCTGCACGGAGAGCGCTTTCCAATGAAAAAGGCGGAAGTTGAATTTAAAGGCGGCGTAAAACAATTCGGCAGCGGACAGGATAACGAAGTGTGGAGCTACGGCGAAGAAAATTTTCAGATAATGAAAAAATTTATTTTAATGCGCGAACGTCTTCGCCCTTATATCCGCGGTTTAATGAAAGCCGCCCACGAAAAAGGCGATCCTGTTATCCGTCCGATGATTTATGATTTTCCTCAGGATAAAAACTGCGTCAAACTATCGGATCAATATATGTTCGGACCTGATTTACTCGCAGCTCCGGTTGTACAGTCAGGAGCGAGAGAACGCGCTGTGTATTTGCCTGAAGGCGCACAGTGGACATGCTGCGATACAGGAAAAGAGTACAAGGGAGGTCAGACCATTACAGCTAACGCTCCTCTTGATGTTATTCCGTTATTTGCGCGTAATGGCGCGAAACTTCCTGTTAAGGAGTAGATAAATATGTATATAAATAAAATATTTTTGTTGTTGGCTGTTTTAGCTTTAACCTCATGTGAAGGCGCGGCTCAGGACAGACAGCGCGGAGGCGTAAAATTGAGGGATATTTCTGTTTTTTATCAATTTAATGATTACAGGACAAAGGGAACGGATTCTCCGATTGGTTCTTCGTTATGGGGCAGCGTTGAAAATGAAAACGGGCTTCTTCCGCTGGAAAGGAGTATCAGAAACGGCAATAAAAAAGTATACCGCGTTAAAGCTTCCGGCAACTGCGGAATAATGTTTCCGCTTCATTCATGGGGAGCGTTTTCGCTGGAACAGTATCAGGAAAACGGCTATATCGAGTTTGACATACGAGGGGATTCAGGCGGCGAAAGATTTTCCATCGGGCTTCGTTCCGATACAAGAGGCGTTGTTGTTACAAGTTCTATTTCATCGGCAGCGCAGAATATTCAGGTAACAAAAGAATGGCAGAATGTAAAAATTCCAATTAAAAAATTTGTTGATAACAGGGTAAACGGTTTTAGTATAAAAAATATTATGTATGTCGAGATACAGGTTTCTTCCGCTTCTCAGTTTTATTTATCGGAAATGTATATAAGATCTCCTGACTTTGAAAAACAATATCCTGTAATCAAGGTAAATCAGGCAGGTTATCAGTTAAATAATAACAAGTACGCGCTTGTAAGCTGTTTTCCCGGAAGTTACAACTTGTCTGCAAATACCGAATTTAATGTAGTCAACGCAAACGGGCAGGTGAAGTTCACGGGAAAATTGCAGTCTGTTTCCAGAAATGCAGATAAATTGTCAGGCGAAATTATATATAAAGCCGATTTTTCGCAGCTAAACGAAGAAGGAACATATTATATAAGAATTTCCAATCCGCAGATAGAAAACTCTTTCCGCTTTACAATCGGCAGTAATGTATACGATAAACTTTTTACGGATACAATGAAATATTTTTATCTGCAGCGTCAGGGAATTGATCTTGAGCAAAAATACGCGGGCGTTTTTGCGAGAAAGAATCTTCATCCGAATGACAGCAAGGTAAAAAAAATCTCGCAGCGCGATGATCCGCGCGCTCCCTTGTTTGACATTTCGCGCGGCTGGTATGACGCGGGCGATTTTGGAAAATATTTTCCGCCTGCGGCTTCTACAGTGACAGACCTTTTATTCGCTTATGAATTTTTTCCGCAGGTATTCCGCGATAATCAGCTTAACATTCCCGAGTCTGGCAACGGAGCGCCGGATATTCTGGATGAAATCAAATGGGAACTTGATATGCTGCTCAGGCTGGAAGACGGCGCTACAGGAAGTTTTTTTGAAGTAGCGAATTACGACGGAGAAACGATTTTTATTATTGATACAGACGGCGTTACGGGAAAAGGCAATACAAAATCGTCAGCCGCGACAGCCTGGGCAGCCGGAGTTTTCGCGCACGCGTATTTGGTTTACAAGGATGTTCCGGTTTACAGAAATTACGCCGCGCAATGTCTGGAAACCGCGAAACGCGCATGGAATTATCTTGAAAAAAATCCAAACGAACATACATGGGTAAACGGAGCGGGGCGAGGATATTATTACGACGCGTCTGATGTTAAAAAAATTAAATTCCTTGCCGCCGCCGCTTTGTACAGAGCGACAGGCGAGGATAGATTTAATAAATATGTTTTGGATAATTACAGAAGTTTTAATTATCAGAGGGAGTTTAACGCGTATCAGGTATCATCAATCGGCGATATCGGAACAGGTTTTATTCATTACGCGATGAGCGTAAATCCTGCCGCCGCTGTTATGCGGTTTTTTGAGGACAAGTTCAGGGATTTTGAGTCGCTGGTATTAAAAGAATATGATTCAAGTCCATGGCCGGCTGCTATATCGGGATGGACATACTTCTGGGGTTCAAACAAGCCGATTGCGCGCATTCCCGCGGAATTTTACATCTGTAATAAACTGTTAAATAAAAGTACGGCGAAATCAATCGCTCTGCTGCGTGATTCTGTTCATTATATTCTTGGCATAAATCCGCTGTCATTTTCTTTTATATCTGGATACGGAGAAAACTGCGTAATAAATATTTACAGCGGAATATACACTCACGACAAGATCGATGCGATTCCTCCGGGTTATCTTGCCGGAGGAGCGAATCAATATGAAGCAGGTTTTATGTCTAACTTTATACCGAAATGTTATGTTGACAGCGACCGCGAATGGACAACAAATGAGCACGCCATTTACTGGAACGCGGCGATGGTTTTAAATCTAGCATTGGTGATGGGAACGATTAATGAATAAAAAACAGGAGTATCGAAAAGGCGTTATGCGTAATTTAAAAGTTTTATTTTTAATTGCTGCGTTAATAATTATTCTTTTAACAGGAATTGCCTCCTATAAGAGTGAAGGAGAAGCCGTTAAAGAAAATTTCACGGCGGATTTAACGGATAAATCAGCCGAATGGATATGGACTGATGTTGAACTGAACGGAATGGGATGGATTACAGGTCTTGTTGTATGCCCCGCGCCGCCGTATCAAATTTACGCAAGGTCTGATGTCGGAGGAGTTTACAGATATAACAGGCAGACAGCGCGCTGGATACAATTGCTTGACAGTTTCGGTCTTGACGATCGCAATGTGTATTCTGTTGACGGTCTTGCTGTCGATCCGGTAAACGGAAATACTCTTTACTTCGCCGGAAATTCTACAGATGCGTCTGGTGAAATCTGGAAAAGCGCTGATGCAGGCAGAACATGGCAGCCGACAGGTTTGCGCGAAAAGGCAAAAGTTTACATGGGCGGAAACGACGATTACCGCTCTGATGTCGGCGAAAGAATCGCGGTAGATCCGAACAACGCAGGCGTAATTTATTTTGGCTCCCGTAAAGACGGTCTTTGGCGGAAATTTGACCGGCAGCCCTGGGAAAAAGTTTCCGCATTGCCTTCTTCATCGTCAGCTCCCGGATATACATATATCGCTTTTGATAAAAACGGCGGCACTGTAAACGTAAACGGAAACACTGTAACAAAAATTTTTTATGCGGGCGCGTATTTAAATGAAGACGGCTCAGGCGCGAACGGCGTGTATAAAACTACAGACGGCGGCGTTTCTTTTGTAAAAATGACGGGAACAGGCAGTTACGCGCAAAAGCCTCTCCGCGCGGCGGTTAACTCAGACGGCGTATTTGTAACAACAGTATATCAGGGTATTTTGCGCGGAACCAGAAACAGCGGCGAACTTGCATCAGTCATAATTGCAGATAACGGCATCTCCGGGCTCTCTGTCAGCTCCGACGGAAAAAGTTTCGCGGCTCTTGGAAACGCGAAAGAGCATCCGGTTTACATTTCAGATAACGCGGGGCTTAACTGGTTAACAAAAGGACAGCGAAACAGATTGAAAATTCCGTATCAGAATGACGACTGGTGTCATCCGGAGCGCGGAGGATATATCATCGATCCTGTTGATCCAAGCGGAAAGACCGCGTTCGCAGGAACAGGTTTCGGTGTTATAAAAACTGTTAACCTGTCGCGGGCGGAAAATGAAATTATCTGGGACGATCATACGCAGGGAATGAGCATTCTGTGCGTAAACACCGTGAAAGCCGCGCCTGTAAAGGACGGGCATGATCTTCACGCGGCGGTTCTTGATATGGGCGGCTTTTCGATTAAGGATATAACAAAAGTTCCGCAGGGTAGATTAGCAGCTAACAACGCCGGGACTTTTAATGTTGAATGGAATGTTCCGCTGACAGGCATTACGGGAATGGATTATTCGTACAGGAGTCCGAATAATATGGTTTACACCGGCTGGCACGAGTTCGGCTATTACACAGATTATGCTTTGAAGTTCGGCACAACGACAGACGGCGGAAATACATGGACGGAAATTTCAATTCCGCAGGCAAGGAAAAGAGCAGCAGGTCTTGGGCAGTTTGAAGCCGCCGGAGCGATAGCGATGTCTTCCGTTAATCCGGACAATATTGTATATTCGCCCGCTGGCGGTTTTGTGCGTTACAGCATGGATATGGGAAAGAGCTGGAATGACTCGTCCGCCGCAATCGCGCGCGGCGTTAACACAAAATTTTTTATGGACGCTAGTTTGAACGCAATGTATGAACGCATCATGCCTTATTGGACGGCGCAAAATATCGCGTCCGATAAAATTAACGGAAATGTATTTTATCTTTTTACGGTAAGAAACGGAATAACATCCGAGTTCTGGCGGAGCGAAGACGGCGGCAAAACATGGCGCAGAACTTACGCGGGAAATACATCGAACGGAATTGATTCAACCGCTCTTCCGTTTACAAATGTCAGGGTTAATCCCGCGAAAGAAGGCGATGTGTTTGTCGCGATAAAGCCAGGGCATGACGGCGAAGACTCAAAAAGACCTTTTGATTACAAACCATTATGGCGTTCAACAGATAAGACCTGCGCAGATTTTAAAAAAGTTCCCGGCGTGCAGTACGCAATTGATGTCGCGTTCGGGAAAGGCGATTCCCCGGATGTTCCGTATATTTATATTTACGGAAAAATTACAGGCGATAATGTTTTCGGAGTTTATCTTTCCAAAGATGACGCTAAATCATGGATACGCGTAACAGGAGAGCATCAGCAGTTTGGTAAGGCGCAGGGGCTTGAAGCAGACATGCGTTACAAAAACAGGGTTTTCCTATACACAGGCGGACGCGGCATAATCTGCGGGCAGAGCAGAGATTTTTCAAAAAATTAGGATATGATTAAAATTATAATAAGGAGATTAAATTATGGATATTACGGCTTTATTTAAATTGTCTTCCGGGTTATACATTATCGGAGCAAAGGACGATGAGAAAAAAACCCAGGAGAGTTTTGCAGGCTGTGTTGTAAACACTGTGCTGCAATCGACATCTAAACCTGTAACGCTGACTGTCTGCATCAATAAAGATAATTATACTAATGCCTGCGTCAAAAAAACAAAAGAGTTTTCGGTTTCGGTTTTATCGGAAAAAATAAAAGAAAATGTTATAGGTCTTTTTGGATTTCACAGCAGCCGTGATAAAAATAAATTTTCTGAAATTCCGTACGGCTTAACGCCTTCCGGTCTGCCGTATTTAAAAGAAGGCATCACCGGTTTTATTCAATGTAAGGTAATTAACTTTATTGATAATTATACTCACACAATTTTTATCGCCGAAGTGCAGGAAGCGGAAAATATTTATAATGATCCGCCTTTGACCTATGCGTATTATCACAATGTAATTAAGGGAAAAGCGCCGAAGAACGCGCCGACTTATGTTGACGATACTCTGCTTTCCAAGCCGGCAGGCGGCACTTATAAATGCAGTGTTTGCGGTTATGAATATAACGGCACAAGGGAAGAATTTGAAAATCTTCATGAGGACTTTACATGCCCGATATGCGCAGTTGCGAAAAGCATGTTTCAATTAAATTAAAGCAGCTCTGTTAAATAAATAATTGTACGATTTTCCTTGTAAATTTCGCACGATTACATTATGCTTAAAATGTGCGAAATTAAGGAGGTTGTAATGGTTGTTACCGCTACGCAGTTTAAGTCGAATATCGGGCATTATCTGGATGCCGTATCAGATAAAAAAGAAGTATATATTACCAAAAACGGAAAAATGGCCGCCAAATTGTCCGATCCCATGTTGGATAAAATGTCTATTCTCAACGCTCTTGTTGGAATTCTTCCGCCAGATCATATAAGCCTTGAAGATGCAAAAATGGAAAGGATATTAAAAAGAGCGTTTCCAGGAGAAGATACTTATGTTGTAAATAAACGTCTTGAATCGGGAGCGCAGGAATAAACGTCATGGCAATGAAAGTAATTGTAGATACCAATATCATTATTGATGTTTTGGGTAAAAATGAAAAATTTTATGATGATTCTTATAAAATAATTTTACTTGGTCTGGAAGGAGAAATTGAAACAATAATGAGCGCAAGCGCAGTTACTGATGTTTATTATATTTTAATGAAATACATACATGATGCCGTTACAGTAAGAGAAAAAATTTTCCTGCTTGCAAATAATGTTAAAATTTGCAAAGCAACATCCGAGGATATAACAAACGCGGTCATTTTATTCATGCCTGATTTTGAAGACGCGGTAATCGCCGCCATCGCAAAACGCGAAAAAGCGGATTTTATTATTACGCGAAACGATTCAGATTTTTCAAACTCACCTGTTCCTGCCATTAGTCCGGCTCAGTTTGTTAACAGGTTTTATAATAATTAAAAATCGGCGCTTATCCAAAATTTCAATTTTTGGATAAGCTCAATTCTCCTATTCTTTTTTCCCTGAAATCATTTTCATTGCGTCCTCGATAATTTCGTTGCGCGCTTTTGCGACCGCGTTTGGATGTATCGCTGAAATCGGCTCTGCGTTTCCTGCCGCGCCTGTGATTATCGAGACATGCTCGACAGGGTAGTGAGCCAGGGTTTCCGTAAACGGTTTAAAGATGCTGTCAAAGTTTTCGATCAGCCACGCCGCTTTTCCCTTGCCTGCTTCCTGAATTGTTCTTAATGTTACTTCAAGCTGCTCCGTTTCGGTTCTTGCGACTTCAAACCATGAGGCGACTTCGGCTTTTGCGTCGAGTACGGCTTTTTCTTTTAAAGCCTGCGCCGGAGTGATAATCTCCGCCCTGTAACGGTTGCGCAGCAGTTCAATTTTTTGTTTCTCCGCTTCAAGCTCGGCTGTAACGCCAGATACTCTGGCTTTGGCATCGGCTGTTACCTGCTCCATTCCAACCTTCTGTCTCTGCGTTTCCTGCGCCAGCGCGACGCGGACTTCCGCTTTGAACCTGTCAAGTTCATTCCTCATGTTTCTCACTTCTGTTTCCGCGCGGCGCGCTTCGGCTTGTTCCGCAGCGGCGGCTTTCGCTTCCGCCTGCGCTTCTCTTGCGCGTGTTTCCGCGTTAGCTGATTGAATCCGTTTTAAAAGGGCGATGTATAAATCCGGCTCTTCAACTCCCGGAAGGCGATGATCGTCAACATCGGCGATATTCATTGTTGTTATCTGAAGACCGATGTTTTCAAGGTCGGCTTTGCAGACATTGATCATTTTTGATACAAGCGCGTCCTTGTCTTTCATTACCTGTTCAGGAGTAACGCTTGCGATTGAATCTCTAAGATGACCTTCGATAATATCGCCTGCGATTTTCGCAAGCTGTTTTCTGTCGGATGCGAGATTAAGTATGCGCGTAACAGCGTAGGAACGTCCCGCTTCGTTGCCCGCAATCGCGAATGAGACTGTGGCTTTTACATTGAGGGGAACAATTCCCGCGGCGATCGCGGATTCCACGACAACTTCGATGGTTATCGGAGTAAGATCGAATTTGCTGAATTTCTGAAACAGCGGGATGACAAACGCTCTTCCTCCGGAAAATGTTTTGAATCCTTTGCTGCGGCCTGAACCTGAGACTACTCCAAGTTCGTTTCCGCCGACGATTTTCATGTTGGTAATAAGCTGAATTAAAATTGTGAATCCCGCAAGAGAGCCGAGTACAATTGCGAATATAATCATTTTTTTTCTCCTTTGTCCGCGCCTTCCGGCGTTATAAAAGATTTTATGTTAACCGCGAATGTATCAGAAAAAGTTTTAAGGAAATCGGCGAACGCGCGCGGTCCGCGGTTTACAGCTGTGGAAAAGCCTTCTTCGTCATTCATGATTACAAAACTGTCAACTTTTGTGTCTCTTGCCGATTCCATATAAGTTTTGTAAATGGAAGGAAGTTTTTCCTGAAGGAATAATATCGCCTGCGCGTCATTGCCGTATTTGGAAATTAACTGCGCTTTTCCTTTTAAAATAGTATTTCTTGCCGAGCGTTTTAGATTAACAGCTTCCTGCTCTCCGCTTGCGATGATGCGCGCCTGTTCTTCCAGAGCTTCGGCGTGAAGGGTGAGCGCGGTCTGGTTTTTTAGTTTTTGAAGTTCAACCAGCATTTTCTGCACCGCCGCTTCGCCTGAGTTTGCTGCCTGCGCGATTGATTGATCCGCCGTAATGGATGCTTCTTTTATCTTTCCCTGTGATTCGCGCCTGTAAATTTCCAGTTCCTGTTTTACCGCGATGATCGCCTCGTCAGCTTTATTTTTCGCGACCTCGATACGGCGGTGCGAATCGCTTTCCGCCTGCTCCGCGATTGCGTGTAAGCGCGACTCTTCAATTTCAACTTCCTGTCTTTTTTCGGCGAGAGTTTTCTGCGCAAGGTTCGCGATATAATTTGACGTGTCCCAAATTTTTTGAAGTGATACCGAAACAACTTTCATGCCGAATGAGCGAAGGTCTGCGTTAATATCGGAAAACAATTCCGCGCGGAAATGGGCGCGTTCTCCCGCGCTGCCGTCCGCGGCTGTATCCTCCATGCCGATTGCCTGAAGAGGAGTAGCTTTATTTAACGCTCCGCGGAAATTTCCGATAAGCGTCTGCTGCACCTGATCATGAATCTGCTGGGCTGTTTTTCCCATCAGTCTTTCGACCGCGCTGTAAAGCATCGCCTCGTCATCATCATCAATACAGACGCAAGCCGTTGTATCCGCTCCTACGGTGATTCCGTTAGCGCTGTTTACGCCTTCTACGCGCACATTGATCGGAAATACGTCAAGCTCAAGAGAGCCAGCCGCTTGAAAATACGGAACTACGGTTGTTCTTCCGCGGTTTACTGAAAAACCGAAAACTTTTCCATTGCGTTTTGTTTTTCGTCCTGTAACAACCATTATCCGGTTAGGCAGAGCCACTTTTATAAATGTTTTTAAAATACCGATAAGAGCGATAAACGCCAATACGCCAAGACTGCCGAATAAAAAGCCGTCAAAATAATTCATACTAACTCCTTAAATTAACTAAAATTCTTTTAATATTTATTCAACAGGTTTTATCCAGTAAACTTCATTATCATATTCTTCTATAATTATTTCTTTTCCTTTAGGAAGTTTTGTTTTTAAATCTCTGCAGCGGACATAAATTTCAATTTCTCTTCCGTACTGGCGCACTGCGGCTTTTGAAATTTCTCCGCCTTCAAGCGGAAGAAGGAGTACGCCGTTCTCCTGAAGCAGGTCATCAGGCTTTATTGATGAATCCAAATCTTTACGGAAAAACCGTTTTAAAAACCGCGCAAGAATCATTACTGCTATTCCGGCAGATAATGACCAAACGAGTCCTGAAGTTTTTGGCAAACCTTTGAAAACCGCAAAGAGTCCTGTAGGGCCAAAACCAAGCGAGAAATAAACTATGTTTCTAAGAAAGCTCATTATTTTTGAAATTATTTTAAAACCTGTTTTTTCGGGGTTTTTTTGTTTGTTTTCGGGAACCAGATTGGAGCCGGATTTTGAAACATTTACAATTGAGTCATCCGCGCCCGCAGAATCATCAGCGGAACCGGAATCATTGGAAGAGCCGGTATTATCGAAAATGCCGATGAAGTCTATTATTGTTACGCCGATGCCGAAGACTGTCAGGGATAAAAATAGCGCGAATAGATCAGACATCTTTTTATGATAACTTAGGAAATTACACTCGTCAACTTTAATATGTTGAGAAAGTGCCGTTCTTCAGAAAATTACAGGCGGTTATTTTCTTTAAGCCATTTAACCGTGTCTTCCAGTGTTTGTATCATCGGGCGGGCGGAGTATCCCAGTTTTTTTGCCGCTTTTTCGCTGCTAAAGCCGGCATTGGTGTTCAGGGTAAAAATTGAATAGGATGTAAAAAGCGGCGGCTGATTTAAAATCCTGTAATAAATTTCAGATAACGGAGCCGTCAATTTTACAAACCAAAGCGGCAGAATTCTTTTAATTGCTTTTTTTCCTGTTAGTTTGTGCAAAAGATTTAAAAGATCGTAAATTTTGTAATAATGCCCTGATAAGATAAAACATTGACCTCTTTCGCCTTTTTCGCAGCATGATAAAATCCCGTTTGCAACATCCCTTACGTCGACAAAATCATATCCGCCGCTGATTCCGCTTGTTAGTCCTCCCCTGCAGTAATCGATTACAAGCTGCGTGATGTGTCCGCTGCCGAAATCTCCAGGTCCTACAATTCCAGACGGATGAATGATATTCGCGTTAAATCCGCGCTTCATATAATCGATGACACACTGGCTGGCTTCAGCCTTGGTCTTCGCGTATAAGCCTGTTACATCGTTAGGTGAAAAATTATCAACTTCCCTGATAATCTCGCCTTCCGGTAATTCCGGAATCGCATGGACAGAACTTATATGCACAAGTTTTTCTATTTTATGTTTTTCGCATAACGAAATAATGTTTTTTGTGCCGTTAACGTTTACATCATGAACTTTTTTATCAAATTTGGAAGAAATCGACACAATTCCAGCGCAGTGTATCACTATTGCCGTCTTGTCTGCGCAGTCTTCAAATAGTCCGGCAAGACTGTTAATATCGCACACATTGCCGTAAAATACTTTTATGTTTTCTCCCTGCGGAATATGTTTTTCTTTCGGCAGGCACAGGGCATATACGGTGTTTCCGCGTTCGTTAAGCGCTTTTACAACAGCGCCGCCTAAATGCCCTGCAGCCCCGGTAACAATATAAACTGCCTGCAACTTATTATCCGGCAAAAATTTCTCCTAACATTAATATTTGTTCATTCAACAGTTTTAAATATACATTAAAAGAAGAAAAACAGCAAGAAAAAAACAGCGTTGTCCGGAAACTAAGGTTTCCGGCATCTTTATCGGTAAAAAATATTTAATTTGCTTTTTTTAGTTTACAGGTAAATTTAAAGTTAGAGCCTTTGCCCAGCTCTGATTCAACCCAAATATTACCGCCCATCAATTCTACCAAGCGTTTTGAAAAAGCAAGTCCGGTTCCGATTCCGTCATATTCCCTGTTGTTTCCGCTGTCCGCCTGCTCAAACATTGAAAAAATATTATTCTGCTGTTCTTTTGATATGCCTATTCCGTTATCTGAAATTTCAAACTGAAGAGTTACAATTCCGTTTTCTTCCTTTATTGCTTTTGTATCAAAATTGATTTCTCCGTTCTCCGGCGTAAATTTTACAGCGTTGGCGAAAAGATTTGATATAACCTGTTTAAGCCTTTTTTCATCGCCGGATAATGACGGCGGTATATCAGGATCTGTTGTACAATTAAGCATCTGCTGTTTTCTGGACGCGATTTTATCTGCGTTAAGCAGTATTTCTTTCAGCATCAGCCTGAAGTCAAAGACAGAGTCGGATAATTTTAATGATCCGTATTCCACATCCGATATATCAAGCACATTTTCAATCATTCGCAAAAGACTATGCGCCGATGCGTTCATGATATCGCAATGTTCCTTAATATTATCCGGTATGCCGGAAATTTCCAGAACCTGCAGCATCCCGATAATTGCGTTCATGGGAGTGCGCATTTCATGGCTCATCCGCGAGAGAAACTCCGATTTCGCGGTGCTTAAGTATTCCATGCGCTGTATCGCATCACGCTCAAAAACGACGGAAAAAATACTGGAAACAAGAACGGCTAAATCCTTTTCAATTTCGCTCCAGTCATTATCATTATCCTTGGAAAAAACAAGAGTGGCGTATAAACTTCCTTTAATGAAGATGGGCGTCATTATATAATTTTCAATATGTTTTCTTTTTGTTTTTATATAATCGTTATACGAAAATTCTTTTGATTTAATAAATAAATCCTTTTGACTGCCTCCCAATAAATTATTAATCGCAAATATTATTTTGTCATTAAATTCTATCTTGTCGCCTATCCGCGTTTCCTGGGTTGTTGCGGGGTTTATCCATTCATTGCTGCATACGAACACATTGCTGTTTTTTTCCATTTTATAAAGATGCAGCGTCGCAATCCCCATAAATTCTCCGACCATCTGCAGCGTGCCGGTATGAAGCGTATCTGGGTCGGCTCCGGCAAGAAAGTTATGCGCAATTTTTGTAATAAGCGATTCCTGATGGAGCCGCTCAACCAGCATTATATTGTTTTTTATTCTAAGTTTGACAATCGCCTGATGAAAAGGTTTTATAATATAATCGGCGGCGCCTAAAGCAAGCCCTTTTATTTCGGCGTCAATATTATCAAGTCCTGTAATAAAGATTACGGGAATGTCGCGCGTTTTTTCCGATGCCTTTAAAGCCGAGAGCACTTCGTAGCCGTCCATGTCAGGCATTACTACGTCAAGTAAAATGACATCAGGCAAAAATTTTTCCGCAGTATCAATGGCGTCTTTTCCGTTAGTTGAAGCGTAAATAGTGTATTCCGGGCTCAGCATAGTTTTTAAAGAGCTGATGTTATCTCTTTCGTCATCTATAATCAGAATACTGTTTTTATTCATTGCTCTCATCTGTTACCCCCATTTACTTTTTAGTTTTTCCAGTTCAATGATTGCCTGATTAAAATTAAATTTATCAATATAACGCAGCAGTTCTTCTGATCCGGGTATCGTCAGAATATCATCAATTAAATCTTCACATTCTGGATTTCTGTTTTTCAGCAGAGGTTCCAGTTTTAAAAGTATTTCCTTTATTTTATCCGGCTCTGCGTTTTTTGACTGCTCGGTTTTTTCCGCCTGTTTAGCCTCAAATTCCAGCAGAAGCGGAGACAGTTTTAAAAGAACCATTTTTAATTCTGCTTCCAGAATTTTAAACTTATTTTCATAAAGAGGATTTTTTCCTTCCGCAAGCATGGCTTCAAGCCTTGCGGCTGTTTCCTGCAGGTTTTTTTCGCCGATCTGAGCTGCGTTGCTTTTTAATGTGTGAACGAGCCTGTGCGCGAGTTTAATGTCGTTTTCCAGCAGGGCTTTTTCAGTCTGATCAAATGTGGTTTGATTGTTCTTCGCGAAATTCACGCGCGTTTGTTTTGCGAATTTCCTTTCTTCCTCGGACTGCAGAACGCTGTCAATGTGCACGTATTCTGTAACCGGCAGATATTTAAGAAGGCATCTCCATAATTCCTGTGAAGTGAAAGGTTTGCCGAGTATATTGGACATTCCGTTCCTTTTATATATTTCAATATCATTGGACATTATATTCGCGGTTAAAGCTATTATGGGAGTATTTATTCCCAGCGCTGTTATCCTGGACGCAGCTTCTATGCCGTCCATTTCCGGCATGCAGATATCCATAAAAATCAGGCTGAACGGCTCTTTTTTTTCTTTTATGCGGTTTCTTACCAAATCAACGCCTTCTTTTCCGTTATGCGCAATAATTGTGTCCAGCCCTACCCTGGAAAGATGATCGCATATAACATGCTGATTCATTTTGTTGTCTTCGCAGATAAGGACTTCGCCGGAAAAAACCGGTTTTTCCTGATTTTGAAATAAATTTTCCTGCGTATAGTTTAACGGCTCGTTTTCGGCAGTTTTAAAATTCAGGGTAAAACTGAATTTGCTGCCGATCTCCGGAGCGCTTTCCACGGTTAAATTTCCGCCCATAAGTTCTATGATGTTTTTTGTAATTGTAAGACCAAGTCCTGTGCCGCCAAATCTTCGCGTAACGCTGTCGTCCGCCTGCACAAAAGGTTCAGTGATTTTAGCAATCTGATCCTCGCTCATGCCGATTCCCGAGTCTCTCACTTCAAAATGCACAGAGGCGTTTGTGCCGATCTCCGCGCTGTCGTCTGGATTTATCAAAATGGCGGAAAATTTAACCGTTCCTTTATTTGTGAATTTTACAGCATTGGAAAGCAGATTGATGATAATCTGGCGCAGCCTAATGGGATCTCCCATAAGTCTTTTATTGATTGAAGGTTCCGCGTAACAATAGAATGAGATTCCCTTTTCGATTGTCTGTTGTTTAATTGTCATCTGACAGTAAGCCAGTATTTCATGCAAATCAAAAGGTATATTTTCCAGAACAATTTTGCCCTGCTCAATTTTGGTAATGTCCAGAATATCATTGATTACTTTAAGCAGCCATTCCGCGCTCTGAGAAATATTTGACAGATATTCGTTCACCTTTGCACTGTTGTCGCCGCTCTGCGCAAGTTCCGCAAAGCCGATAATGCTGTTCATCGGTGTTCTGATTTCGTGGCTCATGTTTGCAAGGAAAGTTGATTTTATTTTATTTGCGTTTTCCGCCGCGTCGCGCGCGCTGCTGAGTTCTTTGGCGTAAGCTTTGTGTTTTATTAAATTTCTGATGTAAGCAAAAGTTAAAATGCTAAGTAACAACGCGGAGACAAATATAATTATCAATCTTAATTCGGACGGATTAGATTCCCATATTGGCAGCGAACGGTTAATGATGTTACGATTTTTCGGCAAATGCCTGTTTTTAACATTAAATTTCTTCATTATATTGTAATCAAATTTCCATTGATTTAAATGCTTTGAATCAAAGATAATCGGAATCTCAGAAACAGCCTTTCCTCTTAAAATATCATCTGCCATCGAAGCGGCTTTACTGCTGTTCATTCCGGCAGATACAAATCCGCCCAATGTCCCGTGCCCGATATAAGATGCGGTTAATGAAAAAACAGGATTTACAGACGCTTTAAATACAAGATTCTGCACATCAATTTCCGTGTAAAACGCGCCTGTAGAATCTATAAGATAATATCCGATTAATACAAGAGTGTCGGAGCCGAACGAGCGTATATCAGCAAGGATTTCGGTAAATGGTTTGTCTTCGCTGAATATAAACTCCACAGGAAAATTGTGCGCGCTTGAACGTATGGCGCTTTGAATTTTCTCAAGCATAACCGCGCTTTTTAAAAGAGTATTATCATTTAAAATAAAAATTCTGCGTGTTTCAGGATAGAGCCGCAGCATTTCAGACACCGTATCACTAAAGGAAATTGTCTGATAAATGCCCGTTACTAAATTTTCCAGCCCGTAAAATATTGAATCATCCTGTCCAAGATAATCAAAAAACAGGACAGGCACATTGGGGAAAAGAAAGTAATAATTGTTCATCACATATTCAAGCGCTTCATTTCCGGAAGCGATAATCAAATCAGGGTGGCGCTTAATAAAATTCGTGCGGATCATGTTTGATACAATCGCGTTATGACTCGCCTGACTTTGGTATTCGTTTGAATTTAAATAATAATTATAATATTCGAACGCTGAATGTTGAATATTAGGACCGCTTGGTCTATCAGAAAATTCTTTTTCAAGTTTTTCATGAATCGATTCCATCTGGATGCGTTCCCATTCATTCTGCGCATTATATGAATTAATATGAAGTATTATTTGTTTGTTGTTCGGAATGCGGCTGTTTAGAATTAACTCCATTGTTCCGTCTTTAATCATCGCATTGTAAGCGTTTTCCATAAGAGCAACCAATTCGCTGTGCATCCTGTTTATGTAAGTGTATACACGCTGCCTCTCGATTACTCCTGCTTTTTTAATGCCTTGCGGAGATCTGTGTTCAAAGTGCGACATGCGCGGGAGGATAATTACGTCAGCTTCTTCGTTAAACAGCAAATTCCATAATTGCGAAATTCCATTTACTGTGATAAGCTTTTCCGCTTCGGCGCGCCAGAAATTATTAACAATATATTCATTCTGCCACCGGCAGCCAATCTTTAATCCTGCCATGTCGCTCCACTGCGAAAATTGCTTTGAATTATTTGAACGGGCATAAACAGTGTATTCAACATTATCTATCGCCGTTGGCACTTTTATTAAATTGGGATATATTTTGTCCCAGCCGTCTGTCTGTGTCGGCAGGATTGCGGCATCGCCGTAATTTACATCCGCTAAAGCGGTTCGCATTCCGGTTATATTAGAAATCATCTGATAACCTGAATGTTTCAGCGCTGTATATATTATGCGTTCCATTATGATCGAATGATCATCGCTCATTGCGACTTTTACCGCAGGTAATTCAGGATCGGATGTATATCTTGCCTGCGCCCAGATATGCACTGTAGATAAATTGAGGAAAATGAAGAGAATAAACGGGATAACCTTTTTTTTATTTAACAAAATCAGTTTCCTTTCAGCATATAATTAAAAGATATATTATCTTAAAACGGATTCATTTGGATTTATTATACTTTATATCTTATAATTTTTCAATAGTTTCATTTTGTCAATTATGTCTTCTGATTTTTGACAGAGAGCAGCATTCCGCAGAAAAACACTGTAAGCGGCGCAACCAGAACAAGTCCGAAACTGCCGACTAAAGTATGCACAATTTCTGAAGATACCCATACCATGTTGATTACATTTTCCAAAGGAACTCCTTGAGCGATAAAAACCATAATCATCGCGGTATATTCGGCTGAATAAGCGAGAAGCAGAGTTGTGGTCATGGTGCCGGAAGCCTGCCGCGCAACAGTAAAACCGGAACGCATAAGTCCAAAGCGCGTGACAGCAGGCTGCTGTTTTTTTATTTCGTCCATCGCGGCGGATACGTCCATCGCAAGGTCGGTCATTGCGCCGGATGCCGCTATAAAAAGACCCGCGATAAAAAGACGCGGAAGATTTAAATGACCGAAACCTGTAAAAAGAAGAGTCTCCGTAAAAGGACGCACAGCGCCGTGTATTTTAAACCATGATGTAAAAATAAAAGCGAGAACCGACGTAATTAAAATTCCTCCAGCCGCTCCTAAAAATGCACCTAACGCTTTTTTTGAAAGACCGCCGACAAGGAAGAGCGTGAGAGCCGTAATCAATAATGTAATTAAAACCGCAGCCGCTACCGGATCCCATCCTCTTAAAATCATGGGATAAAGAATTCTTACAAGAGCGGCTATGGCGAACGCAAAAGAGACAAGGGTTTTTATTCCCATCCATCCCATTATTAAAATCATTGCGGCGATAAAACCTGCGGCAAGAAAAACAGTTTTATTTGTACGGTAATGATCTATAACCTGAACATGCGCGATTTTTCCGTCATCATTGACGCTGAGAACCGCAAGCGCAATATCGCCTTCCAGGAAAACTTTATCCAGTTCCATTTTTCCCATTAAATGATTCGATGACTGAAAAACCTGTCCTTTAAAACCGCCGGAAAGAATCTTAACATCCATCTGCTGAACGCCCTGTCTTACAGGTCCTATAATTTTTAACTGATCGTTGTTTACATGAACAACGCGCGCTCTTGCGCGTAACGCATTTGTCTGAACGGCGCTTCCTTCAAATCCTGTGGGAATAAAAAATATTAATATGGTAAAAAGCCCCGCTGTTATTATAAAAATTATATCCTTCCTGGACTCCTTAAAGCCGCCCAGGAAAGATACAGCGCCCTTAAAAGCTGCCTTTAATCCCGGCATTTACTTGTTAACCCTGATGTTCATCGCGCTTGCAAGTTTATAAAAAATATCGGTGTTGTCATAATAACCGCCGAAAATTTCCTGATGTATTCCGTAGGCGAAAGTTGTAACAGGAACTCCGGTGTGAGCGTAACTTGTCCAGCCGATGCCCGCGGTCTGATTCAGTATCTGGGTTAATTTTACAGTAAGAGGTTCGTAGCCGCCGTACAGCAGGTATTGATCTTCGGCGAAAGAGCGGATTTGTTCGCTGCCCATTGTTCTTTGAAACGCGAATTGAATCTGCTCTTTTTGTACCGCTGTTAATGAATCATAATTTACGCCGAACGATTCTTTTATGGACGGAAGAAGATCGTCAATTTTCGCGTCCGCGGCGGAAACCCTTGCCTTGTATGGTTTTAAAATCTCTTCGTCAAATGCTACATACGATCTTTTCTGAAGCGCGATTTTATCAAAAAATGTATCGTACTGTGTTCCCGCGAAGCCGATTGTCATGCCGCCTGTTTCATGATCTCCTGTAACTACGATTAAAGTTTCGTTTGGATGGCGTTTCGCGAATTCAACCGCGATGTTGATCGCGGCATCAAGCGAAAGCACATCATGAATATTTGCGCCCGCGTCGTTTGCGTGTCCTGCCCAGTCAATCTTTCCGCTTTCTATCATCATGAAAAATCCGCCGGAGTTATCGAGCAGTTCAATTCCTTTTTTTGTTAAATCGGCAAGCGAAGGCTCTCCGGTTTTTCGGTCGATCTCATAAGGCATTGCCTCTGAATCCTGAAGCCTTTCCGCAACTACAATTACTTTTCCCGCGCCGGCTTTCAGCGCGTTAAATCCTGCGGTTGTATCTATGTATGTAAATCCGTTTGATTTCGCTATTTCCATCGCATCCTGCTGATCGCGGTTTCGTCCGGTTCTTTGAGAAAAAGCTCCGCCAGCGAAATAATCAACATTGCTGTTCGCAGCCTGAACCGCAAGATCATAAGTATTGCCGCGCGACGGAACTGAACCGTAGAAAACCGCAGGTGTCGCGTGATTCAAAGTTACCGATGATACAATGCCGACTTTTCTTCCTGATTCTTTCGCATACTCTGCGATGTTTTTATAATTGTTCGTTAATGTAGCATCCATATTGATAACGCCGCTTAATGTTTTGTATCCTGTAGCGATTGCGGTTCCCGCTGAGGCGGAGTCTGTAATAAAAGTTCCGGCATCATGCGTGGTTGTTAATCCGGTAACCGGAAACTGAGTGAATCCAAGACGGGTAATGTTGATATCGCTTGACTGACGCGCCGCAGAAAAAACTTCGGCTGCATTGATCTGCGTCATTGCCATTCCGTCGCCGATAAACAGAAACACATACTTTGCCTTTCCTTTTGAAGGCGCGATTAAATTTTCTTCTGTAATGTTTGAAGAAGTTTTTACAGCGCAAGAAAGCGCCATTACGCAGACCAGAGCCGAAACAAATAGCCTAAAAATTAATTTTCCTTTCATCAAAATCCTCCTGATTTAAAAAGTTAAATAAAAGGTGAATTTGAATTGTTAAAATTTTATTTATTGATTATTTAATAATAATTAAATTTATATTGACAAAAATTAAATTTTATGATATGATATTAAAAGTAAATTAAATTAAAATAAAATTATATTTAAGGAGGATTATATGTACAGAAAAGAAGCTCTTATAAATGCCGCGCACTGCGGAAATTCCTCCTTTGTCTTTTATTAAAATAAAAAAATAAAGAAAATCAGGAATTTCCCGTCCGGCTGCAAATCCCATGCTGTTAAATTTTAGCAGAAAGCATGAAACATGGTTTCATGTTCATTTGAACCGCGCCTTTATAAAACGCGCGTATTTGAGGTTATTTATGTCTATCAATTTAAATGATTATGGTTTTACGGGTGCGGAATTCCTTGCCGCACAAGCGATAATAAAGGAAAAAAATAACGGTAATTTTATTCCGGCAAGAGTGATTGAATCGCGGCGCGAACTTTTTAAGGTGAGCTGTGAATACGGCGAAGTTACCGCGGAGATAAAAGGAAGTTTTTTTCATAATCTGGAAGATGAAAATCCTTTCGATGAAAAGCTCTCAACATCAGATGATCCTGCTTCAGCAAAAGAGCCTTTGGGTTTTCCTGTTATCGGAGATTTTGTTGTAATTCGTTATAACGCTCAGGGCTCATCGCTGATCGATTCTGTTATAAAGAGGCGTTCCAGATTTTCAAGAGTTGATTTTCTGGGGCACGCTGAGGGCTACGCGAAAAATGTGCGGGAGCAGGTTCTTGCCGCTAATTTCGATTATGTGTTTATCATGACTTCTCTTAATCATGATTTAAAATTAAACCGCATATCAAGGTATTTAACGGCTGTTCTTCAGGGCGGAGGATTCCCTGTCATCATTTTAACTAAAGCTGATTTGGTTGATGACGCAGGCGCGCAAATCGCGGAGGTGCGGAAAATCGCGAAGGAAGTTCCGGTTATCGCGGTAAGCAGTAAAACAGGTTCAGGTCTTGATGAGCTTTCTCCTTTTCTGGAACCTTCAAAGACCGTTATTTTTCTTGGCTCATCGGGTGTCGGAAAATCGTCGCTGTTAAACAAGTTAGCGGGAAAAGATTTAATGGATGTAAAAGAAATCCGCGATGACGACAGCAAGGGACGGCACACAACAACATACCGTCAGCTTTTCCGCCTGTCATGCGGCGCGCTTGTTATCGATACGCCGGGAATACGCGAGATTGGTTTATGGGATTCAAGCGAAGGTATAAGTCTTGCCTTCGCCGAAGTTGAAGAACTTTTTTCAGGCTGCCGCTTTAACGACTGCAGTCATCAGAGCGAACCGGGCTGCGCAGTTCTTGCCGCGCTGGAAGACGGAAGTCTTTCCGAGCAAAAATGGAAAAATTATCAGGCTCAGCACAAGGAAAATAATTTTGTGCATAATCACTCAGCTTACCTGAAGCAAAAAAACGCGTTTCAGAAATCGATTGCCATGCATAACAAGGAGAGGAGGAAGAAAGTGTAACATATAATGTTTTAAAAACCATAAAGCGTTTTTTATCTTTAATAATATTATACACTCATTCGCCTGGTTATTAATTAATCCTCCTTATACCTTTCAGCCTGGGTTCTGAACATTATCGAGTATTTTTGGTTCATATCCATTAATTCTTTATGCGAACCGCTTTCCATAATTTGTCCGTTCTCCATATAAAGTATTTTATCCATGTTCTTAACACCAGACAGACGATGTGAAATTAATATTAATGTTTTGTCTTTACAGATTTCATCGATAATGTTAAATATTCTAGCCTCGTTAATAGGGTCAAGAGCGCTTGTAGGCTCATCCATTATAATAATTGAAGTGTTTTGGAATATTGCTCTTGCTATCGCTAAACGCTGAAGCTGTCCGCCTGACAGGTTTGTGCCGTTATCGTCAAGTTCATTTGTTAATATTGTATCATAGCCGTTTGGTAATTCATTGATTAAGTTTTTTAAATCAACAATATCAAGAATTTTATTAATATTTTCTATATCGGCGGCAGTTGAATTATCTGATAAAGTTATATTTTCCCGTAAGCTAAAAGCGTAAGTTTGAAAATCCTGAAGAACAATCGCAAAAGAGCCGTAAAGACTTTCTTTTATAATATCAGAATATTGTTTATCGTCGATACTTATATTACCGGAACTCGGATCGTATAATCTTGTAATTAATTTAATCAGCGTTGATTTTCCGGCTCCGTTCTCGCCGACTATTGCAATATGCTCGCCTGCTTTAATGGAAAGCGTTAAATCTTTTATAACAGGATTTACAGAGTTCTTGTAAGAAAAAGATATATTATCAATTTTTATTGTATGCTGCGCCGCAGGACTTATAGAAACAGCGCAATGGCTAACAAGCATTTTTGATTCATAATTTAAAACTTTTAAATAGTTATCAATATAAAGAGAATGTTTAGTCAGCTCTGGGATAATATTTGAAAACTCACACATTATTGCGCTTAGATGTCTGACTGCGCTATTGACAGAAACAAAATCACCGATCGTCATAAGATTTTTTGATATTCTAAAAATAACAAATATGCCGGAAACGCCGATTACAACAAAATTAAACAGCCAGCTCACTATAATTGCGACTGCCGCGATAGGAGGCCATTCTTTTGAAATTATTTTCTTCATTAATATTACCTGTTCATCATATTTTTTAAATAATATATCTTTAATATTTGTAATTTTGATATCTTTGGAATATAACGTCATATAAAATATTCTTTTAATATAATCAAAGAATCTATTTGGCCGTGTTTGTAACATATCAACTTTAAACCATTTTTTCGCGTTAACAAGATTCCCCCACACTGTAACAATCATTCCGATAAAAGCTATTAGTATGATAAAAGGCGAAAAATACGCTAATGTAAAACATAAAACAATTACCTGAAGAATGCTTCTAAAAAAATATTCAATTGTTTCAAGCATATTAATAGACCTCGAATCGGCTTCATTTAACGCACGATAAAATTTATCATAAAAGGCGGGATCATCAAATTCATTCAAATCTATTGTTTTTACTTTATCATAAAGTTCTTTTACAAATCCCCTCTTTATTTTTAAATCACATTTTTTATAAATTACAAGAATAAAAAAGTTTTCGGCGCACTGGCTTATTAATAACATACCTAGCCTTATTCCGATAATTATAAATATATATTGAATGCTTTTTTGCGCTATAACAGCGTCAATAATAAATTTATCAAAGAATATTATGACAAGCAGATTCGCTGTAGAAATAATTGACAAAACGAAGCCAAGGATTATTCTTAACTTGCTATAGCCCCATATTTTTTTGTACATATACATACAATTAGAAATTACTTTTTTCATTTTTCAGCTTCCTTTATTTATTTTTATTAATTATTAATAATATTACCTGCAATAGCATTACCATTAATAATATCGCAATCTATGTTATTGCCGGCTGCAGCTGTACCATTAACATTATTACAATCTATATTATTTCCGGCGTTTATATTTCCTTCTATATCACCGCAATCAACATTATTACCTGCATTTATATTACCATTGACATTAGTACAATTCACATTACAATTTGAAAAAACATCCAAAGCATTACCTATAATTGTAAATGTAAATTTTGATAAATCTTCCTGGACTTCGAGTATTTTTTTTCCTTTATATACAATACCGCGAATTTTATCATCATCCTCCCAATTTACTTCAGGAACAGATTCTAAAGCAGGTTCAGGCTTTTCACTGAAAAGCGAATCAATTGATACTTTAAATATTTGTGAAAGTAATGGGAGCAGCATAATATCAGGAGCTGTTTGACCATTCTCCCATTTACTTACCGCCTGAAATGAAATATTCAATTTTTCCGCCAGCTCTTCCTGAGTTAATCCATTTTCTTTCCTTAACTTGTAAATATTCTCCGATAAAAACTTTAAATTATCAGTAACATTCATGGTTTTCTCCTTCATTTTTCTGATTTATACTTAATTTTACCCATTATTTATATCAAATAGTATAACTTGTTTGTTGAAAACAATTCAACCTGCGGTTGAATTGTAATTTTATTAACTATTTATAATAAATATCATATTTTGTTTGTTGAATTATATTAAAATTATTAAATACGGCGGTATTGCATTTAACAACCATTAAACGCTCACCACCCTTTATGCGGTTTTTCTCCGTCACGTTTTTTTGCGCCCGTGGAATTACTTCATAATTCCTTCTAATCGGGCGCAAAAAACACCAGTTACTTAGAACGTTAAGCGAAATTGTATAAAAAGTAAATTTTATGATAAATATTTTATTATTTACTTGACATAAATTTAATAATATTATATAATTACAAAAAAGAATAAGGATTTATTTTATGGGTTTCGGTGAAGTAATCGCTTTAATATCATCCCTTGTTGGGTTACCTGGAATTATATTATTATTTATCTATAAAATTAAGAAGAATCTAACGGAAATAGATAAAATAAAATATCAAAAGGATATATTAGAATTGGAAATTGAAAAAGAAAAAATAAAATTAAAAACATTAGAAGAAGAAAATAAAAAATTAGATAAAGTTATTTATGAAAATAATATAGCAGGATTATTAAAATAAAATATGCAACTTCGCCTAACGTTCTAGAAAATCTGAGCCGCCCGAAAAGCACCCGCAGCAGTTACCGTTGTTATGTGCAGTAGTGCCGTATCTTAATATTTTACTTTTTAACTCTGGCTTCCTGCTCATTGTCATATAATTCCATTAAAATATCCAAATCCTTAATATCTGGATCCTTAAACGTAAAAAAATGACAACCACAGGCATTTTTTACTTTGCCATCTAATGTATAAGTAATTCGCCTGTTGCATTTTGGCGAACAATTTGCGCACCATACATTTTCAAAATTTTCTTTAAGATATTTTGGAAGGTTATTTATTTTTTCTATATATTTTTCAGGATGGTTAAGTTTTAACCGTAAGAAAAGACATTCATTACCGTCTCTGCCTTCTCTATAATCACCAAATAAAATATGATTAAGTGTATCTTTACCCTTTTTATTAAAAAAGCGGTTTTTAAAGAATAATGTTTCAAATCGAAGTTCCATATCATGTTCTTTAAATTTTTCAACAATATTAATTAACAAATCACTGTATGATTCTCCTACAACATCAATCATGTAGCTTAACGTTTTTGGCGGCAGCTCACAGGCATCAGCAGCGTATAAATTAGGATCTAAACACACAAATTGTTCAAATTTATCTAGTCCATTTATATTTGAAGTTTCTACCTGTAAATATTGTTTTAGCCTATCCCCTATAGCCAACAATACTGAAAGAATATTTTTATTATCCGGGTATTCCAATTCAAATGATTCACATTTTGCAGGAAACGCTTTTCCATTCCATTGTGTAAAAACAAATCCGTGTTCAGAGAGTTGGGTAATCTGCGCGGCTAATTTTTTACTTCCCATATTTTTAAGCGTTTGTTTAAATGTTACATTATTGACATTTAATACATTTTTGTTTAATATCGATGACTGTCCTATCGCAAACAATGTTTTTGGGAAATCTAAAAGAGCAATAACTCCCTCTCTCGCCTCGCTTGACATAATTTTATACTTATCTATTTCATATATTGGCAGAGATAATTTAGAAGGATCTTCAACAGCTTTTGTATAATAGCTTTCAAATATACTGTGAAGTTCGCCAAATGCATCCAAAAATTGTGTCTTGTTAATTCCGTTTAAATATCTGGAATTGATATTTAATTTTTTATAATCTTTTCTGTAAAGACATTTTAATATTCTTCGCGCTTGCGTTTGTACATAAAAAACATCATGCAAACTTTCTTTTTTCATAATTAATTCCTTTATAAATGAATTTGATGATTTAGGTTCAAAAATTTCAGAAATATTTCTTTATTGGAGTTGTTCGATAACTTCAGTTATTGAACAACTTCCTTGTAATAATACATTTTTGTAAGGCTTTAGCCTGAAAAAATGCAGGACTTGTGAGACAACTAACCGAGTTGTCGAACAAGTCTATTTTATGTAATGACAAATATCCAGAATTATTTTGCCGTTTTCATCAGGCGCCGTAAACCTCGGACAGCCATAACGTTCAAAAAACCATAAAGCGTTTTCTTTATCTTGAATTACATTATGTCCGCACTCGCTCAATATTTTACCGCATTTATCTTCCTGCATAAAAACTTCGGACTCCTGACCATGTACCCAGCAAACACCCAATGTTGCTTTTTCAAAATCATGATGAATAAAGCCGTTAGGAACAGATGTATTTTCAGGCATGAAAATACCAATCCAATATTCAAACGGTTCGCCGTCTTTCCATCGCATTAAACCAATGTACGCTTCCCCGTCTTCATACAATGATTTTAAATCCTTTTCTGTTTGTTTTTCGATCTGAGCAAACCAGTTATTCTCAAACCAGTCTCCCCAATACTTGCCAAACATTCCGTCAACACGATCTTTGTCTCCGTATTTTTTACCGATGAAACGTAACGCAGGCACTTCCTGTTTATACACCTTAGTAATTACTGCACTCATTTTTGAGTCTCCTTTAATTGATTTTTGGAACGTTATTCTTGGATAGGCTTTCAGAGAAACGCCTTCATCGCGCGCTGTTTTTGGCATTACTCCGTGAAAATTCTTGAACGCGCGGCTGAAAGCTTCCGGCGATTCGTATCCGTACTTGGCTGCGACATCGATCACTTTTATACTGCTTGTTTTAAGTTCATCAGCCGCTGCTGCCAGCCGCCTGTGCCTGATGTACTCTGTCAGCGGCACATTTACAATGAACGAAAATATCCTTTGAAAGTGATACGTTGAACAGCAGGCAATGTGCGCCGCTTTATCGTACGAAATTTCATCCGCCAAATTCGCCTCGATATAGTCCAATGCGTTGTTCATTTTTTCAAGCCAATCCACAAATTAACCTTCCTTGTGATAAATATATCCTATTTAAATTGAATTGTACCTAGCATTTTTATGCCCAATATTATCATGTTTCCGGTTATTTGATAGTTCATATTTCTTTCGGACAAAATTGAGCATTTTAAGACATAACTTTTCATTTAAAACATTATATATTAATAAATACAGGAGAAATTACCATGGAATGGCAAAGCTTAACAAAAGCAATCCAATTTATTGAGAGCAACCTGACTAATGAAATCACACTGGATGATGTAGCTAATCATATATATGTTTCCAGCTATCATTATCAACGCGTGTTTTCATTGACAACCGGCATTACAATCGGCGACTATATCCGGAATAGGCGCTTAAGTTTGGCGGGGCAGGATTTATTGCTGTCGAAAAACAGAATCATTGATGTTGCCATGAAATATCAATATGATTCGCAGGAAAGTTTTACAAAAGCTTTTACGAGGTTTCACGGAATTACTCCTAACAGCGCACGGAAACAAAGCCACAAGCTAAAATACTTCCGTCCGCTGACCATCAATATTATCATCCAAGGAGGATTTGATATGTCAATCAACCGCGAAATTTTATCAATCGCGCAATACTCGTCTTGTGAGTCGGATTCAATCGAAAAACTGCTTGCAGGCGCAGAATCGCCTCGTGTATCAAATAAAATAAAGGAATACAAGAAAATTGAAAACTGGCAGAATTATTTTCTTTGTTCCGGTATTTGCTCTGTCGGGCTCAAACTGGGTTCGGGAATAGATGATTATCATTACTACGCAAACTTCACCGGTGATAACTTCGTTTATATGTATTCCGAAAAAATAGGGAACCCTGAAAAATTGCAGTGTGACAGCGGCATAACAAATTATTTTTTTGCGCCGCAGTTTGTAAAAAAAGCATACGCCGCTTTCGGGTATGACTGCATTTATATCTCAAACAGCGAGATCAAAAAGGATTTTAAGGCGGTGATGAACGCCATTAAAACGTCCGTTGATAAAGACATTCCTGTACTGGCGTGGGGCATGGGCAATGTAACAACGGGCAGAGGCAATCGATGTGACCCAATGCCAGAAGGCTGTTTAATCGGCGGTTATGATAAAAATGACGTGTTATACGTCAATCTTTATTGCGGACAGGAGCGTCTGCCCGAGGGGTCTGTTGACGAATACGGTTATTCGACCATCACAAACGGACTTGATACTACGAAAGGTTTATTCTTTGCAGGTGAAAAACTCCCTCCGGCAGCCTTGCGCCAAATTTACCAAAGTGTGATTGACTCCATCCCAATGTTTTTAACGCTGCCCCCGACAGAAGGGGAGGGAGGAATGTTCGCTTTTGGCAAAACTGCGTTTGAAACTTGGGCGAAAACACTCGAAACAGATAAATACTTTGAAGGTAAATCGGATGAAGAACTCAATGACATCTGCTGGAATCTGCACTGCGCACCGTATTGCTGTGTCTGTACAAGTTCGGCTTATGACTTTTTCAAAAACGCAGCCGGTCAATTTCCTGATTTAAAAATGGCAGTAACATTATTACCGTTATATAAAAAAATACAGGATTACAAAGATGAAATCTGGGCTATACACGGCGATTTCTATCCACCGATGGAGAAATTCAAAACGCATGTGTTTCGAACGCAAATTGCTGATATTCTGCGTAAAATGGGAAACGTGTGCGATGAAATTTTAACAGCGTACGGAGAGATGTAAAATAAATATTGATATTAAAAATGTTCAAAAATGATCATTATAAAATATTTTTATTCTGTTATAATAACTTTAAGGAGTTTTTATGTTATTTACAGAAGGAAAAATTGATTGTAAGCCGGGCGAAGTTGATTATGATGAACAGCGAATTCCTGTATTGAACGAGCATTTACAGCGCTTAATTGATGAGGAAGAAATTCAATGCGTCTCATATTGTGTTTCGCGGTACGGAAAAATATTTATGCATGCCGCGGCTGGACGGAAGTCATGCAAAAAAGATGATGAAACGCCTCTTACAACCGGCTGCGTTTACGGCGTCGCTTCAATCACAAAACTTTTTACCGCCACAGCGATCATGAAACTCGTTGAAGACGGACTGACGAGGCTTGATGTTCCTGTCGGCGATATACTTCCGCAGTTTAATACGCCGCCGTATAACAGCATAACGCTGTTTCATTTATTGACTCATACATCAGGAATGCATGCCGACGCATATTGTTATGATAATCCGTATCAAACCAGCTACTGGGGATTAATCGACAGGGCGTATCAGTTATG
>Ga0209755_10001428_pt1 | contig 37319 bp, 35 predicted proteins | sample TergutCo191P1_FD_187301 | JGI IMG/M metagenome (GOLD analysis project Ga0209755, IMG submission 187301) | Cornitermes sp. P1 segment gut microbial communities from Petit-Saut dam, French Guiana - Co191P1 (SPAdes) (version 2) | ecosystem: Host-associated > Arthropoda: Insects > Digestive system... | reverse complement strand
ACTGCCAGCCAAATCGGTAAATGGAAAGGGAATGATAACTACATCCCCCTTTACAAATTGGACCATGCATCATCCTCTTCTGGTGTGTCCCAATCTTTTGATAAAGCAGATTCGCTTAGCAGCATTGTTTCCGGTATTTGAGATAATTTTCTTTGTTTTATCCATGCTACAAAGTCAGTTACTTCATTTATGCAAGTTAACGGAAGTGTTTCAATTTCCTTCATTAAAACAGCGTGATTTGTCATTATAATCTCCGGTTACGGTTAATTTAACATTAAGATGTAGAATTATCAAGGGAAAATTGACAGGTAACCCCAAGTGACAGCCTCCTGCGCCGTATAGCGGGGGTGTTGGTATAACGCAGATATCCTCAAACTAAATAAAGTTGTTTTTATCCGGTTTTTTAGGTATTATTGAGTAAGAGGCATAAAATGGAAATGGCATATACATATTGGGAAGGAGAAAAAGGCTGGCTTGTCGGCTGCCTGAACGCCTACCCTGATCATCTCACTCAGGGGCATGATCTTTTGGAACTGGAAGAAATGCTGGAGGATGTCTACAATATCCGGCAGGAAGAAGAAAAGCGTCTGGCACAAAAACGGAAAAGCGGTATTTTGCATTTAAAGGACACTGCTTGAAACGGCAAAAGCTGCTAAAAGAAATTGTCAAACAGGGAGCAGTTTTTGTGCGGCATGGAGCAAAACATGATGTTTACGAAAACCCGCGGACAAACACTTCTACTCAGGTTCCCCGTCACACCAATATTAATGAAATAGTCGCAAAGGCAATAATTAAATTTTTTTCTTAGGCGGCGCAATGGTGACAGTGACTGTTTTAAGCGGCGCGTGGATTGCTGGTTTTCATGTGATATCCAAAAAACATTTTATGGCTGTCTCAAGTGCAATCATATCGTCGTCTGATAAAACCGTTATTTTATTTTTCAGACGGCTTTTATCAGCACTCATAATCTGGTCAGTCATGGCTTTGTTTTTATTTCCGTTTACAGTAATTATTGCTTCGCCGGGATACACGCGGGAAGCATTAGACGTAAGCGGGACAACAATTACTCTGGCAAGATATTTATTGGCAGTGTCATTACTTACTATTACTGCCGGTCTTGTCTTGTTTATTTCTGATCCAATCGCAGGGTCGAATTCTACCCACCAAACACTACCACGTTTCATTTGTCACTCACCGGACCAAAATAAGCATTACACCATTCTTTGGCTTCCTGCTCACGTTCGGTATCGGCAGCCATTGCTTTATACGCTTCAATATCGTGTTCACTTTCATTCTGAGCCTTATGCCGTAAATAGCCAACAAAATCAATCACTTCGTAAAAATATTTAGAAGGAAGTTTGTCAATTTCCTTTAACAGTTCAACATGTTCAGTCATGGCTTTACTCCTATGACATATAGAAATATATGTTCACTTTACCAAAAAGATTATTTATTGAATAGACTGCGACAAAAAGCCGTCAGGCGGTTTGTTAGGGATTTCAAGCCCACCACATCGCGCCTGGTTTTTCCTTGATAATTAATTCCTGCAGAAAAGATACAGCCTTTTCCAAACCTTCGCTTACGCTCATAAGAGAGTCCTCGTGTTCAATGCTGATTGCGCCGTCATAACCTGTAGCAGCTAACGCAGAGATAATTTCCTTCCATTCGGTATAGTCATGTCCGTAGCCGACTGTGCGGAAAACCCAGCTTCTGTCCAGAACATTGCTGTAACTGCCTGTATCCAGTACACCATTGACATGAATGTTCGCCGTGTTAAGTTTTGTATCCTTGGCGTGGAAGTGGTAAACTGCGCCCTTGAGCGCTTTAACAGCTTCGGCAGGCTTTATGCCCTGCCAGAAAAGATGGCTTGGATCAAAATTCGCGCCGATTGCTTCTCCGGCTGCGCTCCGTAATCTAAGAAGCGTATATGGGTTGTAAACGCAAAACCCGGGGTGCATTTCAAGCGCGATTTTTGTGACGCCGTAATTGGCGGCTTCCTTTACTGCGGACTGCCAATACGGAATCAATACGTCGTTCCACTGGTATTCAAGTATCTTTGAAAAATCATCAGGCCATGCGCATGTAACCCAGTTTGAATATTTCGCTCCGGGATGATCTCCCGGGCAGCCTGAGAAAGTAACGACAGTATCCACATTGAGTTTTTCCGCGACTTTGCATGTATCTATAAAATCTTCATGGGCAAGAGCCGAAGTTTCTTTCTGCGGATGAACAGGATTTGAATGCGCGCTTAACGCGCTTATTTCAAGATTGTATCTTTTAAGCATATCCCTGTACTTGGCGGCTGCTTCAGGGGTCGTTAGAAATTCTTTCGGGTTAAGATGCGCTTTCCCGGGAAAACCGCCTGTTCCTATTTCCACCGTTTGAATTTTCAGCGATGACAGATAACGGAAGGCTTCTTCCGCGTTTTTCTGCCCCAGGAGGACAGTCATTACGCCCAGTTTCATTTACTCCTCCAGCTTCATGATGTAATTTATGCCGTTTTCTACGCTGACCATGGATGATATTTCGTATTCTTCCTGTTCAAGGATAAAATGCTCCGCTCCGAGAGATTTTGCCTTTGTAATGATTTCCCTGTAATCCAAAACGCCTTTGTCAAGATCAACGCATTTTTTGTCCCTGCTGATCTGTTTTACATGGAGAAGTTTTATTCTGTCTTTATGTTTTTCCATGTAGGCAATGGGTTCAACATCCGCAAAGGCTGCCCAATAAACATCAAGTTCCATAGCGGTTTCACTAGGAAGATTCTGGAATAAAATATCCAGAAGATATTCCCCGCCGCTTTTAATGAATTCATAATCATGATTATGATAGGCAAATTTAAAACCTGAGTCAGCCAGTTTTACAGCGGCGGGTTTCAGGATTTTTGCCGTAGTTACTGCGTCTTCTCCGTGTTTTATATTTGAGCTTGGACAAATTAAATATTCAGTGCCAAGAACTTTGTGATACGCAATTTCTTCATCAAGATTCTCCTTAAGACGGCTGATGCCGATATGGGCTCCTACAGGTTTAAGGTTGTTTGCTGTCAGCGTCTCTTTCATTTCCTGGGCGGAAAGTCCTCCGTAACCTGCGAACTCTACGCCTGTATATCCCATCCCTGCAACTTTTTTCAGCGTTCCCTTAAAATCATTGTTGATAATGTCACGTAATGAATAAAGCTGTATGGCAAAATCTTTAATTAATCTCATATTTCCCCCGTTGTTTGTTTTCCGCTAAAAAATTATCTGTTTTCCGGTACGCCCCGATTCATAAACAGCTTCAAGTATTTGCGTAACAACCATTGCCTGCTCAGGTTTAACGCGAAGTTCCGTGCCGTGCAGTATTGCGCTGTACCAGTTCTGACATTCAACATCCTTTGGCTCCATTGAGGAACCTTCATAAAACTGTACGCCGCGCACTGTAAGATCGGGTTTTATTACCGTCAATCTGCCTAGATCAGAAGAATTGATTCTAAGACCGTCTTTCATGTCGGCTCCAGCCTTTGTTCCGCAGAGAGTGCACATTCCCTCGCCGCCGTCCAGCGTATTGAGCGCCCAGCTTGCTTCAAGAGCGATTGTCGCGCCGTTTTCCATTGTTACAAAACCAAAAGCTGAATCTTCTACCGTGTATTCCTTTGGATCCCACGGACCCCAGATATTTCCGCTGTCAGGATTATCATTGAGCTTTTTATATACATTGCCTATAACGGATTTTGGTTTGTAGTTATCCATCATCCATAAAGTCATGTCAAGCGCGTGAGTGCCGATATCAATGAGAGGACCTCCGCCCTGCTCTTTTTCATTGAGAAAAACACCCCATGTGGGAACGCCTCTGCGCCGTATCGCGTGAGCCTTTGCGTAATAAATTTCTCCAAGGTCGCCGCGTTCACACACTTTCTTCAGGTAAAGAGGCGCCGGCATACAGCGGTATTGATAACCGATTGTCAGAAGTTTTCCTGTTTTTTTGGCGGTGTCTGTCATTTTTTTTGCGTCTTCATAACTCGTTGCCATTGGTTTCTCGCACATTACATGCTTGCCCGCTTCAAGAGCTTCAACCGTAATGGGACAGTGGGAACGATTCGGCGTACAGATATGGACAACATCAATTGATTTGTCTTTCAAAAGTTCTTTATAATCAGAATATGTTTTTGCTCCCTCTGCGCCGAATTTTTTGCGGCAATTTTCCGCTTTTTCCGGAACAATATCGCAAAAGGCTGTAATTTCCGTTTCCTTAATTGCTGAAACCGCCGGTAAATGTTTCTGTTCGGCGATTCCGCCGCAGCCAATAATGCCAACTTTTAACTTTTTACCCATAATGTGTCTCCTTATGTCTTATGTATTGTAAAAATTGTAACACGCGCAAAGACAGAACGCAATATTTTTGTTGCGCGGCGGCTGCTTGCAGACTTTCGGTTAATCCATTATTGTTAGGACAGACAGTTTTTATTATGACAAAAATATATTATTTCAGCGGTACAGGCAGCAGTTTATGGTCGGCGGGAAAAATTGCGCAGGTCATAGGCAGCAATTGTGAACTTTTCAATATTGGAACAGAACGCGTAAATTCATTCAAAAACCCCCGTTTTTTTCCATCCAGAGGCGGGTTTGATATGATGCCTGTATCCGTATGATCAGCATATTGCTTTTAATAATAATTTATTTCTCTTTTATAAGCCTGGGGTTGCCGGATGCATTGCTCGGCTCGGCATGGCCTTCAATGTTTGGTTCGTTAAATGTTCCGCTGCATTACGCGGGAATAATTTTAATAATTGCCACAGGCGGCTCTGTTATATCGTGCATTTTCAGCGGCAAAATCATTAACCGTTTCGGAACAGGCATTGTAACGGCTGTAAGCGTTTTGATGACAGCCGCCGCATTAATCGGGTTTTCAATTTTCAACTCGTTTTTTTATTTATGCCTTTGCGCTGTTCCTCTCGGTTTCGGCGGCGGTTCTGTTGATGCCGCGCTTAACAATTATGTAGCCCTTCATTACAAAGCAAGGCATATGAGCTGGCTTCACTGTTTCTGGGGTATAGGCGCTTCCCTCGGTCCCATAATCATGTCATTTTTCCTTTTAAACAATAATTCATGGAGTTCGGGTTACAGGACTATAGGTCTTATTCAAATCTGTCTTGTCTTTCTGCTTTTTATCTCTCTGCCTTTGTGGGATAAAAATAATAACACAGAAAGTTACGCGAAACAAAAACAGATCAAATTCAGGGAATTGCTTTCAGTTGCGGGGGTTAAAGAAGCATTGATGACATTTTTCTGTTATTGCACAATAGAACTGACAACAGGGCTGTGGGGAGCAAGTTATCTTGTCATGGAAAAAGGAATATCGCCTGAAATTGCAGCCCAATGGATATCTTTGTATTATATCGGAATAACAGCGGGACGTTTTATATCGGGTTTTGCGACAATCAAAATAAACAACAGGCAAATGATCCGTTTGGGACAGATAATTACAGGCTGCGGAATAATCGTTCTTACGCTGCCGTTCGGAAACAGCGTTTTGCTGCCGGGACTCTTTATGATAGGACTAGGATGCGCTCCTGTATTTCCAAGTTTAATACATGAAACGCCTGTAAACTTCGGCAAGGAATATTCACAGGCAATAATGGGATTACAGGTAGCAAGCGCTTATATCGGAACTACAATCATGCCGCCAGTTTTCGGATGGCTTGCCTCAATTTTAAGTTTCAGTATTTTCCCTGTTTTTATAGGATTAATATTATTGGTAAAAATCATACTGGTCGAAACATTAAAAAGAAAAGTCGATAAAGCGGGACTGCAAAACTTGTAATCCTGCCAGAATCGTAATCCGGTTTTTCACTGAATAACAATTTCTGAAGCCGCGTTTCCGTCACGCGCATAAATACGGCGCGGGTTATGGGGATCTGTATAACGCCGTCCCCTGTGGATAAAAACATATTGATATCTGCCGGGCGGCAGCGGGATTGTAAGACTGTAGTGCCCGGAAGGGCTTTCTTTAAGTTCGTACATGAAAGGATCCCATCCATTGAAATTTCCGGCTACTGTAACAACTTCTCCGGGCGGTCCCTTGAATGAAAATTTTAAACCTTCAGGCAAACCGCTAGACGGGTGGTAATTTTCAGGTCTTGGAGGAATGTTTAAAACAGACATTGTAAGACCCGAAACCGGATCCCTTCTGGTTCTTGGATTGGCAGGATCGATTGTCCATAAACCGTTGATAACAAGCCTGTACTCAATCTCCTGTAAGTTACCGGGAACCTGATATACATGAAATTGAATCCCTGAATCCTTAAAAGGATCAGGGAGTTTCTGCCCCGGCAAAATTACCGGATTCAAAAATTCCTGAGGGATAAAAAGACGCCTGAACCAGTAAACGGTCGAGAAATTCTCATGGGCAAATGAAACCCCTATCCTCTGTATACTTGAATCTGCGGTAAAAATAACAGAATCTTCATGAACTACAGGAGGATTCGGCTCTTTGATATTCAGCAATAAATTGACAAGTTCATGAGATTCCCAGTCAGCCGCCCCTAAAATGGAGACGGTTATGAAGAAAAGGACAAATGTTCTAATCGTTTTCATACATTCTTTACAATTATCGGTCGATATATAATTATCTTAATATGCCATCATTAGAAGCACTCAGCGAGTTTAAGTCCTCTTTTAACAACATCGCAAACGAGATGAATGATGTCAAAACAAGAAATCTGCCCTTTAATGACCATGAACTCCCTGATAAGGAAGCGCCTCCGTTAAACTATTCCAGATCTCCTCCGTCTTCCCCCGCTTCCAAACCGGAGACCGTTCCGGAACCGGAACAAGAAGCGGGAGGGTTTGATTTTGACGCTTTTCTGGGCTCCCTTCCCGATGATGTTCACCCTCATTCTTTGGACGAACCTCCTTCTTTCGATGATCTTATTCAAAATGATGATACTCCTGATATTGCGGACTCAGGCGTAAATGATATTTTAAACAGTCTTTCGGATGTCCCCGCAGACGACATCAAAGATACCGATATCGTAGATACAGGTATCTTGGATACCAGTATTGCAGATGCCGATATCGCAGACGCGGGCGATTTGGGGACAGAAGATTTGACTCCAGAAGATACCGGAGTCGGCGGCTTCGGGGAAGATGATTTAAGTTCCGATACGCATGACAATAATTCCATTGATCTTGGCGGCGAAAATCCGTCTGAAGTATCCGCAGGCGGCGATGAAGAAATAAAAAGTGATACAGCTTCAGATGATCCGTTTTCTTTAGACAGCTCGTTATTTAATGACGCGTCATTCAATAATACATCTTTAGACAATACGTCTTTAGACGATTTGTTGTCTTCGGGAGGAGAAGATTTCTCTGATGCCGGAAGCGGCGATGAAAACGCTTCAGGCGATTCTTTTGATTTGGGCGACAGTATCGATCTTGGAGGAGAATCCAAATTTGAGGAAGCTCCTGCCGATAACTCAGAATTTGATGACAGTGATTTTTCCATGGACAGCGGACTGCCTCCAGGTGATGATTTAGGTTCAGACTTTAGCGGCTCACAGCCGGATATGGATTTTAATGCCGATAACATTCCTGATTTCGACAGTCCTTTGCCTGACATGGATTTCCCAAGTCCAGACGCGGCAGAAAAGGACGATTCCGGTTTTGCTCCAGGCGGAGAAGAAAGCACACAAGGCGATTTAGGGGATCTGGGCTCAGATTTTGCATCTGATTCAATTGAACTTAACAATGAACCTGAACCTGCGGCGGCGGCGGCTGATTTCGGTGGCGATGATTTTTCTCTCGCGGGGCTTGATGACATTCTGGATAAATCCAAAGTGCCGGCAATGCCGCAGCCTGAGCCGAAAAAAGGACTTTTTAACAAAAAGAAAGCCGCCGCCGCTGAAGAACCTGAAACAACTGATGTTGAAGAAATCCGTTTATCCCAGAATGACCTTGACAATCTGTTAAACACATTATCTTCGTACCCGTTAAACTTGAGAATTGTCTGTGAAGAAATGATTGCTGAACAGGTGCTTCTGCCTCAGCAGTTATCAAAGTTGATTCGTCTTTTGGTAAACGGCGCTCATGTAAAGGAAACCGCCGCCCTTGCAGAACAAATTACCGGTAAACCGGTTGTTATCCCCAAAAGTTTTGAAAAAATGTCAGGCGCCGCGTTTGAAGCGGAGCAATCCAGTTTTGCGTATATTTTTATTCATAATTTTCTTCCCGTACTGCGGCTTTTTGCCGTAATCGCCGCGCTTGTGTTATCTGTTATTTATCTTGGGTACATGTTTATTTATATTCCTGTGAGCGCAGAAAGACTTTATAAACGCGGATATGAACGCATTCCCGCGGGTGAATATCAGCGCGCAAATCAGCTGTTCGGGCAGGCTTTTGCAATGCACAAGAAGAAAGAATGGTTTTATAAATATGCGGAAGCATTCAGGGATCAGAGGCGTTATTTGCTTGCAGAAGAAAAATATGACGATTTATTAAGGTTTTATCCAAGAGACAAAAAAGGCGTTTTGGATTATGCGCATCTTAACACTTATTATTTATTGAATTATGACAAAGCAAACAGGCTTCTTCAGCAACAGCTTCTGGATTACTCGCCTAACGATATTGAAGGTCTTCTTGCAGCAGGAGATAATTTTCTAGCCTGGGCTGATTCCGATCCTTCCAGATTTTATAACAGATATGAAGATGCGCGTTTTGCCTATGCGAGGCTTCTTGAACTAACAGGATGGAAGGTTCCGGTAGTTGAACGGATGCTTAAGTATTTTATTCGTACAGACAATCTGAGGGAAGTTCTTCATCTTCGGGTTTGGTTTGAAAATGATCCCAGACGCCGGCTGACAGCCGATTCTCTTGCGGAACTTGGCGGATACCTTTTGGACAAACAGCTTGAAAGACCCAAGGGTGTACCTAATCCTTTTGTTGAAAGCATAGAGAGCGTACGCGATATGCTTTTACAGGCAGTCAGGGAAGATCCCTATCTGCCGGAACCGCATTACCACCTTGCCCGTTATCACAATAATCTTGGCAATGTTTACGAAGAACGTTTAACGCTGGAGAACGCAATCCGCGCTTTTGATTTGGCGAAGACAGAAACTGTTCGCCGCCGCCTTAACCGCGCTGACACGCATTTCCGCTATGCAAACCTGCTTACTGGAAACAGGGAATTCTTTCCTGCCGAAGAACAGCTTATAAAAGGCATTCAGTTATATGAAGATTTTCTTTCAAGAAATCTGATACAGGCAGGTCCTCAGCTAGGACAGCTTTACGCCGCCAAGGGCGACCTTGAATATTTTGTTAAGTCAGGCGACATGAGAGCCGCTTTAAGGGATTACCGTCTTGCTGAAAGATACGGCTACCTGCCGCCCGAAATCCAATTCCGCATGGGATCTGCATTCTATCAGCTTGAAGACTGGGGCAACGCTCTTGAATACCTGTTTATGGCTTCCTCAGAACTTCCGCTTAACGCGCGGCTTTTACATGCTCTGGGGAATGTCACTTTTAGGCGCGGCGATTATTTTGCATCCCAGGGTTATTTTAACCGGCTCATGGATAATCTGGAAGGTCAGCGTATAAGACTGCCTGTGCTTCTGCCGAACGATAATCCGCAGTTCCTAGAATTGGGCGAACGTTTGATGATAGCCAGAAATAATGCAGGGGTTGTTTATGAAGCCCTTGCCGACCAGACAGGCAATCGTGAATACCGTTCCAGAGCATTGGGGCTTTACGCGGAATCCGCCCGCGCATGGGATTCTATTACCCGTGATCCGCTGACTATGGTCAGAATGCGCCTTGCAGAAAGTCCCGGCGCCCCAGGAATTAATCTTGGTTACCTTAATGCCAATAATGCGCTGCGCCCCACGCCCGATTTCACCCCGCAGATTTTCCCGCGTATAGACAAAGATGTGTTTGAACCCTCCCGATGGGAAGAACTAGCGCCATTCGGCGGACTTCAATGAAAAAGAGAGACATATAATTTTTTTATTGACGATTGAGTATTGTCATGCTAAAATGAGGTTTACCAGTTTGGTAAAAACTTGATTCTTGGAATCAGGATCAAATATCATACCTTTTGGAAAAAGCTATGCAGCATTTTGATACTCATGCCCATTTAGGGCTTGTTGTTGATGACCCTATCGAGCAGCTCATTGTAATACAGGAAGCCCGCCAGGTTTCCGTTAACCGGATTGTCTCTATTTGCAATAGTCTTCATGATTTTAGCCAGGTATATGAAAACATGAAATCCGCTGCGAATGTATATCATGCAGTGGGGGTCAGCCCTTCAGAGGTGCAAAATCCAGGAAAAGACTGGCTGCAGCACATTGAGCAGAGCATTCAATATCCGCGGGTTGTAGCTATCGGGGAAATAGGTTTGGATTATTACCGGAAATTCGGCGATAAAAAATCCCAGATAGAACTTTTTATAACTCAGCTTGATCTTGCAGGCAAGCTAAATCTGCCTGTAATCATTCATAACCGCGATGCAGGCCACGATGTACTTGACATTCTCCGCGACCGCCTGCCGCCAAGAGGCGGAGTGCTTCATTGTTATTCCGAAGACGCGGCGTATGCGGAAAAAGCGCTGGATTTGAACTTATATTTTTCCTTTGCGGGAAATCTGACATACAAGAACGCAAAAAACCTTCATGAAACCCTTTCGGTTCTGCCTGTAGACAGACTGCTTGTCGAATCGGAAAGTCCTTTCATGGTTCCTGCCGATTACCGCGGCAAGAGAAATATGCCCAAATACCTTCCGATAACCGTCCGTTTTATGGCGGATATGCTGGATATGGAAGAAGAGGCTCTTGCCGCGCATCTTTGGGATAATTCAAATAATTTTTTCGGCTTACCGAATGATTAATGACCCTGTACCGTCCTGTAAAAATCGGCTCTCTTGAGTTATCCGGTAATCTTTTTCTCGCTCCTGTAGCAGGTTATACAGATCGCTCATTCCGCTCATTATGCGCGCAGGAGGGCGCGAGTTTTTCATTTACGGAACTTGTATCCGCCGAAGCGTTGTACCGCAGTTTTGGCAGATACGGTCTTGTTAACACGGATGCAGAGGACGCAAAAAAAAAGAAAAATCCCAATGCCTCTGCGATCAATCTGATTCGCCGCGGCAAAAATGAAAAATTATACGCGATTCAGCTTTTTGCAGGAGAAAGCGAATCTGTCTACAAGGCGGCGTCTCTTCTTGCGCCGCTTAAACCGGATGCAATAGATATTAACTCAGGCTGTCCTGTGCCGAAGGTTGTAAAAAACGGAGCAGGTTCAGCCTTAATGAAAAACCCTGCCAATCTGGGCAGGGTTGTGGAAGCTGCGGTCCGCGCTTCCCGCGAAAGTCTGGATAATGCGCCTGTAACAATTAAAATACGCTCGGGCTGGGACAGCGATTCCTTAAACTATTTTGAGTGCGCCAGAATAGCCGTAGAAGAAGGAGCCGCGATGGTAAGTCTGCATCCCAGGACACGAGGGCAGTATTACAGCGGGAAAAGCGACTGGTCCTGCATTGCGGATTTGGCGGAACGCATTTCAGTTCCCGTTGCAGGATCAGGCGATTTATTCACTCCTGAAGACGCGCAGCGGATGCTGAAAGAAACAGGCTGCGCCGCGGTTATGTTTGCAAGAGGCGCAATGGGTAATCCGTTTATTTTTTCCTCCGCGCGGTCGCTGCTTGAAACAGGCTCATGGAATCCTGCTCCCTATTCCGCGCGGATAAATTTATTTTTGCGTCATTTGGAAATGCTGTCATCTGATATAGGAGAGCGTTCCGCTTGCCTTGAAATGCGGAAACAATTCTGCGCCTACACAAAAGGTTTCATTGGCGGGGCGGCATTACGCGAAAAAGCTGTCCGCGCCGAAACAATTGAAGAATACAAACAGATTGTATCCGCATTTATAAACTTAAATATTAAATACTTCTTGGATTCTACTGATAAATAGAATACAATATTTAAAAATAAAAACTAAACATTTTTGTTCATTTTTGCCCATTTTTGAACTTTTCAGTCCTGCTTGACCAATTTTCACATTTTCTGTATAAATAGAATGTCCGCAGAGCCGGTTACTTTGCAGACAGAACAAAGGCGTTCACCCGGTCATTTAATTTTGAATACTTGCATCCGTTTAACTGTTAAGCAATGCAAAATTAAGTGAGCAGGCGGACGTTTTTTTTGCCTTTTATCCTTATGGAGGACAATATGCAGCGAGAAGGTCAGGTTAGAATCCCGTCAGGCTGCGCAATTTCCGGAATTATTAACAAATCGGGAAGGCGCGTAAGCGGAGAGGCGATAATCAATTCCATTACCGTAATGCACGATCGTTCAAACGGTTTGGGCGGCGGGTTTGCCGCTTACGGGATTTATCCCGAATACAAGGATTTTTATGCCTTGCACGTATTTTACGATTCGCCGTCCGCCAAAAAAGAATGTGAAGAATTCATCGAAAAACACTTCGATATAATCAACCTCTCCAAAATACCTGTCCGAAAAATGAAGGAAATTACCAACGAGCCTTTGATCTGGCGTTACTTTGTCACTCCCCTGCCTACAAAGCTCGCGGACAGCCAGCTTGACGAGCGGGAATTTACCGCTAAATGCGTGTTCCGCGTTAACACAAGAATAAACGGCGCTTATGTTTTTTCCAGCGGCAAAAACATGGGCTGTTTTAAAGCGGTCGGTTTCCCGGAAGATGTCGGACGGTTTTACAAGCTGGACGAATACGAAGGCTGGTGCTGGACATCTCACGGAAGATACCCGACAAACACTCCCGGCTGGTGGGGCGGAGCGCATCCGTTCGGACTCCTTGATTATTCGGTTGTGCATAACGGTGAAATTTCATCCTACGATGCAAACCGCCGCGCCATTGAAATGTACGGTTATAAATGCACTTTGCAGACAGATACCGAAGTTATCACTTACATAATCGATTACCTGCACAGAAAAATGAGGCTTACTTTTAATGAGATTGCTTGTGTTATCGCGGCTCCTTTCTGGCAGACGATTGAAAGAATGCCGGATGAAGACAGGAAAACCCATGAATATTTGCGCGTAATGTTCGCAGATCAGCTTATTACAGGTCCTTTTTCAATTCTTGTCGGTTTTGACAACGGTAAGAATGAAAGAGGGCTTATGGCTTTAAACGACAGGCTGAAACTTCGCAGCATGGTAATCGGCGAAAAAGACGATACAGTTTACATCGCAAGCGAAGAAGCGGCTATCCGCATAATAGAGCCGAATCTTGATCATGTATGGGCGCCAAAGGGCGGACAGCCTGTAATTGTAAAATTAGGAGTATAATGTTATGCCTGTCAATTATATTTATCCCGAATACGAAATCTCAAGAAATTACAACAGATGCATAAGCTGCAGGGCTTGCGAAAGACAGTGCGCGAATGGAGCTCATGTTTTTCTTGATGAAGAAAATAAACTGACCTGCGATGACGCAAAGTGCGTTAACTGTCATCGCTGCGTTTCTCTCTGTCCTACAAGCGCGCTTAAAATCATAAAGAGCGGCAACACTTATAAAGAGAATGTAAATTGGAGCGGAAAAACCATAAACGAAATTTACCGTCAGGCGGATTCAGGCGGCGTCCTCTTATCCAGCATGGGTAACCCGGAAGATTATCCTGTATATTTCAACAAAATTCTGCTTAATGCGTCTCAGGTAACAAACCCTTCGATTGACCCTCTGCGCGAGCCGATGGAAACAAAAGTATCGTTAGGCGCAAAACCGTCAAATATTGAACGAGACGCAAACGGCAGATTAATCAACAATCTGCCTCCGCAGATTTCTCTTTCCATGCCCATGATGTTTTCCGCGATGAGTTACGGCTCCATTAGCTACAACGCTCACGAAAGCCTCGCGCGCGCCGCCGAAGAGCTGGGCATTCTTTACAACACGGGAGAGGGCGGGCTTCATGAAGATTTTTACCGCTACGGAAAAAATACAATTGTACAGGTTGCATCGGGACGTTTCGGCGTTCATCCTCAGTATCTGAACGCGGGAGCCGCAATAGAAATAAAAATGGGTCAGGGCGCAAAACCCGGTATTGGCGGACATTTGCCGGGATCAAAAATTGTCGGCGACATTTCACGAACCAGAATGATCCCCGAAGGATGTGACGCGATCTCACCCGCTCCCCACCATGATATTTACTCAATAGAAGATTTGCGCCAGCTTGTTTTCTCGCTGAAGGAAGCGGTTGAATACAGAAAACCTGTGATTGTAAAAATCGCCGCAGTTCATAATGTCGCCGCGATTGCAAGCGGTATCGCGCGAAGCGGCGCAGACATCATTTCCATTGACGGTTTTCGCGGCGGCACCGGAGCGGCTCCTACTCGCATACGCGACAATGTAGGCATCCCGATTGAACTTGCTCTTGCAAGCGTTGACAAGCGCCTGCGCGATGAAGGCATCCGCGATAATGTTTCTCTTGTAGCAGGCGGCAGTATTCATTCAAGTGCTGACATTGTAAAAGCTGTCGCGCTCGGCGCGGATTGCGTCTATCTTGGAACTTCATCTCTGATTGCGCTTGGCTGTCACTTGTGCAGAAGCTGCCACGGCGGTAAATGCAACTGGGGCATCGCAACGCAGATCCCCGAACTTACAAAGCGCCTTAATCCCGATATCGGTTACAAAAGACTTGTAAATCTTTTGACCGCATGGAAGCACGAAATAAAAGAAATGATGGGCGGTATGGGCATTAACTCGATTGAAAGCTTAAAAGGCAACAGGGCAATGCTTCGCGGTGTCGGGCTCAACGAAAAAGAACTTGATATTTTAGGAATCAGGCACGCCGGCGAGTAAAAGGATTAAATTAAAAAATTTCATGCAGAGTATTCATCTTAACTATATGAAATAACACGGTTTGTGATATAATCTGTTTATCTCATAAAATAACCCCTTGGTCGTGAGGATCTTCTTGAAACAATGGAATAACCGTACCCTGTTTGGTCTTTTATGGCCGTTAATGATTGAGCAGATTCTTGCTGTAACCATAGGAGCTGTGGATACCATTATGGTAAGCTCTGTGGGAGAATTTGCGATTTCCGGGGTTAATATCATCGATAATATAAATAATCTCATGATTATCGCTTTTGCCGCGCTTTGTACAGGCGGAGCGGTGGTAGTCAGCCAATACATCGGCAGGAAAGATTACGAAAATTCCAGCCTTGCCGCAAAACAATTGATTTACAGTGTTGTTTTAATTTCACTCATAATAATGGTAATAGCTGTAACATTCCATCGTCCGATAATCAGTCTAATCTACGGAAATATAGAAAAAGATGTTTTAGACGCTGCGGCTACATATTTTATAGTGACAGGAATTTCCTATCCGTTTCTGGCATTAAACAACGCCAATTCAGCTCTGTTTCGCGCGGCTGGAAACAGCAAGGTTCCCATGTTAATGGCTTTATTTATCAATATTTTACACATAAGCATTAATGTTATTTTAATCTATGTTCTGAAACTCGGAGTGCTGGGAGCGGCATTGTCCACCCTTTCCTGCAGAATTATCGCGGCAATGATCACAACCAGTATGCTTTACCGCGATATTTACAGTCCTATTTCGCTTTCAGGTCTGTTTAAGATCAGCATTGTTCCTTCAATGATAAAAAATATTCTTAATGTAGGAATTCCAAGCGGGCTTGAAAGTTCAATGTTCCAAATAGGGCGGCTTCTTACTCAGCGGATTTTTACGGCTTTCGGCACTGCCGCAATCGCCGCGAACGCAATCGCCAGCGTGGTCAATTCATTGTCATTCATGCCGGGCACGGCTTTTGGCATTGCTCTTATGACAATTGTAGGACAGTGCGTCGGCGCAGGGGATTATGCGGAGGCTAAAAAGCAAACGTATAAAATCATGAAGATTGCGTACATCACATTGTTTACGATAGGCGTTTTGATTTACATATTTATGGAACCGCTTGTCGGTATTTTTAACCTAAGTTCTGAGGCGCACAGAATGGCAAAAATTTTCCTTAGGATTCATTGCGTCTCGATTGCCTTAACATGGTCTATGGGCTTTATTCTTCCGAATGCCCTGCGCGCTGCGGGAGACGCGCGTTATGTGATGATTGCCGCAACAGTTTCCATGTGGACTGTTCGTGTGAGCGCAGCGTATCTTTTCACTTTCACTTTCGGATTTGGACCGATTGGCGTTTGGTTAGCCATGGCGGGAGATTTTATCCTTCGAAGCGTATTATACGTCAAACGCTGGAGAAGCGGCAAATGGCAGGACAAAAAGGTAATTACGCATTAAAATTGCCTGAAACCCGCTTGCGAGTAAACCCACTTTTTCCCTTCTTTGCGGGCATTAAGCAATCCTTGTTCTTTCATACGCTCCAATAGCTTGTAGGCGCCGCTGCAAGTGATGCCTAGCAATTCAGAAGCGTTTTCCTTGCTGAAAAAAACATCAGGGAAAGCGGCAAGCAATCTTTGTTCATTAGAGCCATAAACGGCTTCTTTTTCCCTTACATACTGGAAACCTTGCTGCAAAGATCTGTTAATATAATTTCTGTTTGGAATGCGGACTAAAAACCCGCCGTTAACGACAGGAATTTCTGGCTTTACGGCAGATTTCTCATACGCGCTGAAAATTCGCGGAATGCCTGTTCCGAACGCTTCTATTATATTTAAGCGGTAAAAAATTTGCGCCAGTTTTTCATTTCGCGTAACAGAAACGCCTGCAAGCATTAAATCGTGCGTAACTCCCGGCATTACCCCGCCTAAAGACATGAACTCAAGCCTGTCGTCAAACATGCTGACAAGAACACTTCCTTCAATGTAGTAATCCCTGTGGATTAAAGCATTGATATATGCTTCACGCAAAGCGATATCGGGATAATCGGTATGATCGATTCTGTATGCTCCTTCAAACGTACTTCGCGCCCTGTTAAATACATGAAGATAGGCAAGCATATCATCAATCTGCCTAAAAACAGAGCCTGAAAATTCCTTTCGATCTTTAAACCTTTCCTTGTTAGTTCCTTCAAAAATTGCCGCTTTAGTAGTGTACGGACATTGATCCGAAAGAATCAAAGCGAGGTTAGTGTAGCGCCCGTCAGAATGAATAAGACCAAGAGACTGCTTTTGCTGCAATCCAAATTTTATATCCTTGCCTGAAAAAATCTTATCGGCGTAATCAAATGTTAAATCCTGCTCGATTGACAGTTCAGAGTTAAATTGTCCTGCACTGTTATCCTTGATCATCTGGTGAATGTGTTCTCGTGTTGCCATGACTGTATTGCTTCCAATGCGGACATAAACACCCTTTGGAACCAAACCGTATTTAGTAAAACAGTAAGGTATTGAACCTCCCTGCTTTACAGTTATTTTTATGATAAATTTCCCGTCCCGCTTTTCCGGTTCCACCTTAAAATAAGGCGAGGGGTCAGGGGTCACATTATTTCGGAAACTGTCTGTTATCCTCCTCTCTTCCATGCCAATATCTCCACTGCAAACGCCGAGACCATAAACTGCCCCGTCATCAGACAGACCGAGATATAATGTGCCGCCTTCTGTATTCAGAAACGCCAGCATGGTATTTATGACTTTTTCGTTGAATTCCCGCTTGAATTCAATGGTGGTACTTTCAATCATTAAAAACCTCGCTTTTCATGGTATATTCTCATTATATCTCCTTTCTCTCCAGCAGTCAAGGAGATATAGGAGATATTAGGGAGAAATAGGAGAGATTATAAAAAGACAAAGAATTCAGATTTTCCCCTGAAATTACAGAAACAGACGTTTTCTTAATGGTTATAGATTAAAACTCAATTCATCACTTCAGTCCAAACCGCCAAATCCCCGTTTTCCCGTACAATATCAGGTACAGATCATGGATACCGCTGATTTTTTTCAGTTCTGTTTCAGCGCAAGCCCAAACAGGAAGCCGCCGCGGACTGTGCATATCCAGCTCATACGAACAGATCTCTCCCGTGTTGGGAACTGTAATGATTCCGGCAAGCTCTCCGTCCGGCGCGTCAAGACGAATTTCTATGCGGCTGCCGGGGATGCCAGGCAAGCCGTAGGCACCTTGTACAACTGCGGAAAAATGAGAAATTCCGCTTGAAAAATCAAGCGCGGCAAAACGAATCCAGCCGTAATCGCAGCAGCAATTGCAGCCGCACACATTGTTAAACACAGCCGAAATGCCGCTGCCCCGCTTTTCATGGAGGAAACAATTTGAATAATCATCAAATCTTTCGGCATAAATTGCGCCTGTTATCTTCCGGGGCAGCAGGTTTTCCCCCTTGATTTCAAAGCCGCCTGTCAGCCGGATGTCCGCGGAAGAGGCTCCCGCCAAAACAGTACAGCAGCCTGCTTCTATGCGGAAACAATCATGGTAACTGTCCCAGACTGCCAGCTCTTTTACAGGTATTTCAAAACGAATAATTTTTTCTTCATCCGGTGCAAGAGATAATCTGTCAAAACCTTTCAGACTTTTTATTGGTCTGCGGAAAATTGAAGGCGAAACAGTTACATAAACCTGCGGAACTTCTTCCGCTTTAATGGAACCTGTATTTTTCAATTTAAATGAAACTGCGATAGTATCATTTTCTCCGGCTGCCGTTTTATCAATGGATAAATCCGAATATTTAAAACTGCTGTAACTTAACCCGTGACCGAAAGGAAATAAAACATTTCCGGAAAAATACTGGTATGTTGTACCTGCGGAAATAATATCGTATTCCATAATTGACGGAAGCTGTTCTTCATCTTCGTACCATGTAAGAGGAAGCCTCCCTGCGGGCGAATGTCCGCCGCCGATAATGCCAGCTAGCCCTCGTCCGGTTTCCTGAATACCGGGAGCCATCCAGAGTATCGCAGGAATTTTTTCCTTGATCTCAGCGCAAGTGTAAGGATAACCCGAGATCATGACAAGCGCAGTTTTGTTATTTACAGCATAGATATGATTGATCATATCTTCCTGGCTAGGCGGAAGATTCATTGAAGGTCTGTCTGTACATTCACGGCCGTTGATCATTGGATTGTTTCCGCCTATGAAGATAACATGATCCGCTTTCGCCGCAGTTTCAATAACGTCAGAGAGAGCTTCATGTTCAATCTTCATTCTGAACAATTCTCCTGAGACCTGAAGCGGATCGTCGTGTAACAAAACAGGTCCTGCTGAATCAGGAGCGGTTATGCGCCGGTTATCAAAAGTGCGAATTATAAAAAGCCCATCCTCCTGCGGCACCAGATTAAAAATTGAAAAACCAAACCAGGAGTGAGAACTTTTTCCGCTTGCCGCTACAACGCACTTGTCTTCATTTTTATCAAGACTTTTTAAGACCTGTTCAGGAACCGGCGCAGGCTGTACTTCGCCCGGATCCCTGCGCCAGAAGGGAGATTCAAGAAGTAAACCGCTTTCAACTTCGGTGAGCGTCTGAGCGCCCCAGCCCCAGTCTTCTAAATAAAAACGGGCAGGCATCTGTTCTGATTCGCCTGCGGAGAGCAGTTTTCCTTTTGGATGACCAACATCTTCCAGTACAAGAGGCTTTCCGTCTTTGGTTGTGAATGAAACAATGTCACGGAAATCGGTATGGATTATTTTGTCTTTGCCGTACAAGTCCCGCAAACCTTCAAGAGGAGTGCAGCAGTAAGCGGGAATTCCTGTATACCAGTCAAGATGGACAGTATCAGATAATGTACCGATTACCGCGATTTTGCCTTTTACAGAATCAGGACGCAGTGGAAGAATCTGTTTCCCGTGTACAGCCTCATTCTTCAGCAATACTATCGATTTTCTTACCGCTTCCCGCGAAAGTTCGCGGTATTCGTCCTTCATAAGTTCGCTTTCGTCAATTGAATCGTAGGGGCACAGACCGGGCGGATCAAAATGACCAAGCCGGAACCGGATGGCAAGTATCCGTTCCAGATGCTCATCCAAATCTTTTTCACAAATCAGTTTTCTTTCCAGCGCTTCCATAACTGCGGGAAGAACTGCTTCGGGCATATCTGTCATATTGTCGCCGCCGTTTTTCAGCGCCGCCGCCAGAGTTTCGGCATGAGTATCAAAGTAATGATGCAGATTGACAGTTTGCAGGAAATCCTTGCCGTCAGTTACGACATGCCCTTCCAAACCCCATTCGTTTTTCACTATGCCGTTCAGCATGGGATGAATCATCATCGGAATGCCGTTGACTTCATTATAGGCAGTCATAAGGGAGACAGCTTTCCCTTTTTCTATTGCGGTTTTAAACGGCGCAAGATAGTATTCATGCATACAGCGGGGAGGAATAGAACACGAACAGCTCCCTCTGTCTTTTTCATTGTTGTTGGCAAAAAAATGTTTCGGTCCGCAGCTTACCCGCAGATAAAAAGGATCATCTCCCTGTGCGCCCTGTATATATGCAGTTGAAAGTTCTCCTGTAAGAAACGGGTCTTCTCCGTAGCCTTCTTCGGTACGGCCCCAGCGCGGATCGCGTTCCAGATCAATTGTTGGCGACCAGATTGCAAGACCGCTTTTCTTTTCGTGGGTTTTGTAGAAAACGCGCGCTTCAGTAGCGGCAGCTTCGCCGATCCTTCTCAGCAGTTCCCTGTCCCACCCTGCAGCCAAACCAATAGTCTGGGGGAAAGTGGTATTATGCCCTTCGCGGTCTACAAATCCGTGCGCGCCTTCAGCGCCGATTGCCCAGGCGGCAATGCCGAGGCGTTCTACTGCCTGGTTACGGGTTGGTATAAAGCCCGCTTTTTCTTCAAGCGTAAGACGGGAAATCAGATCGTGAACCCTTTCTTTTAATGACAAAAACGGATTGTTGAATGGAAATTGATTGTTCATGGTTTATTATACAGTGACAGACATTTTTTTTGTAGTTGCTGATCAGAGCTTTGCGCCGTTTGACTTTTTTATATCAATTTAATAGTATAAATCATACAAATTAAATCAATTTTTATAGGAGCCCATCATGGCACAACACCAATTTCAGACCGAAGTAAGCCGATTGCTGCACCTTATTATCCATTCCCTTTATTCAAACAGGGAAATTTTTTTGCGGGAGCTTGTCTCCAATGCCTCCGACGCGCTGGACAAGCTAAAATATTTAACCGTAGCGGACGAGGCTTACAAATCACTCAATTTAGATCCGCGAATAGATATTTCATTTGATAAAGACAATAAAACGCTCACCATTTCCGACAACGGTATCGGCATGAACGAAGCGGACTTGATTGACTCGCTTGGAACCATTGCGCGTTCCGGCACAAAAGCTTTTCTTGAAAAACTTGCCGAAGATGCAAAAAAAGATTCCAATCTTATCGGTCAGTTCGGCGTAGGGTTTTACTCGGCGTTTATGGTAGCCGAGAAAATCGAAGTAATCAGCCGCAAGGCAAACGAAGAAGCCGCGTGGAAATGGACAAGCGACGGCAAAGACGGTTTTGAAATAGAGAATGCGTCAAGGGACAGCCAGGGTACAACAGTGCTTCTTTTTCTCAGCGAAGAAGGAACAGAATACGCCAGCCGCTGGTCTATAGAAGATATAATCAAACGTTACTCAAACCACGTGGCATTCTCCATCTACCTTACCTATGATGAAAAAGAGTGGGATGATAAGGGAAAAGAGAAAGGAAGCGTAACCAAAACCGAGAGGATCAATTCGGGAACTGCGCTCTGGCGGCGCGCCAAGAACGAACTCAAAGAAGAGGATTACAATGAGTTTTACAAACAGCTAGGTCATGACAGCGATACTCCCCTGCACTGCATTCATACGCGGGCTGAAGGAACCCTTGAATACACAACGCTTTTTTATATACCAAAAAAAGCTCCTCTAGATTTATACAACGTGGATTACAAACCCGGCGTTAAACTCTATGTAAAGCGTGTATTCATCACTGATGACGATAAAGAGCTGATGCCGACCTATCTGCGTTTTGTTAAGGGAGTAATAGATTCAGAAGACCTTCCGCTCAATGTAAGCCGTGAAATCCTGCAGCAGAATAAAATTTTATTCAATATAAAAAACGCATCTGTAAAAAAACTTCTTTCCGAATTCAAACATATGGCTGAAAATGCCGTTTCCGGTTCGGATGAAGCAAAGGAAAAATGGGAAACTTTTATTGAGCATTTTAACCGTCCGCTCAAGGAAGGGCTATATCAGGATTTTTCCAACCGTGAAACAATTCAGGAACTTGTACGATTCAAAAGCACAACGGTTGAAGGCTGGACAAGTTTTGCAGATTATGTTTCCCGCATGAAAAGCGATCAAAAAAACATCTACTACATTACAGGCGGCGATGAAAATACCTTAAAGGCTTCTCCACTTTTGGAAGCATACCGCGCAAAAGAAATTGAAGTCCTTATTATGTCTGATGATATCGACGACCTTGTAATTCCTTCTCTGCACAGTTACCGCAAGGAAACCTCAGGCGCAGACGGCAAAACAGAAAGCCAGAGCTGGGATCTCAAGGCGGTAAACCGCTCAGGCGCCGATGAAGAACTCGGCGAAAAGAAAGACAAAAACGCGGAAAAGGAAGCAAAACCTGTCATCGAAAAAATTAAAAAAGCGCTTGGAGATCGCGTCAAAGACGTAAAACTTTCCCGCCGTCTTCATGATTCTCCGTCCTGCATTGTCGCGGATGAAAACGATCCTTCGATTCAGATGGCGCAAATGCTTAAAGCAATGGGACAGGCTTCAATGACCGACATTAAACCGATTCTGGAAGTGAACGGGGAACATCCGATCATTACAGGGCTTAAAGATGTTGAAGATGAAGCTCGTATTGCTGATGTCGCAGGAGTGCTGCTCGATCAAGCGCTTCTTGTGGAAGGCGTAAAACTGAAAGACCCTGCGGACTTTGTTAAAAAATTAAACAGGCTGCTTTCTGGCGTCCTGTAACAATAGATTAACCTGTAAGTTTTCACGTTTTTAGAACAGCTATTATATTTACTTTTACTTCCTGAGTGTTGAAATAACTCTGTAATAGGCAGGTTTGGCTCTGCCGTCATAGTCAAACAGCAGAGGCAATCCTCCCGACCTCCAGCTTCGGTCGTCAGTGACGCCCCACATCGATACCCGTTCAATAATATCCGCATTATCAAGGTACACCCTGAAATATTCAGCATACAGCCTTGCCTGATCAAAAAGCCCGATATTTGTAACAGTAGAGATGTCATCTTTTTGCGTGCCTGAACCGGTGCCGGAGCTGAAAGCATTCCACGACTGCCCAAGCACGTCAAGTTCGGAAACGGAGAGTATTACCCCAAGAGGTCTGAACATATCAATCGCGTCCTTTACCCTCGCCGCCGATACGCCGGTGTTGTGATGTTCCTGCATTCCGATACCTTCAATAAGGAGCCGCTTTTCATTGGGATACGCTTCCTTATACCTTGCATTCACGTCACGCACCATATCGCGGATCAAACGCGCTCTGTTGGAATTGTCCGTATTATAATCGTTGTAGTACAATATTGCGCTGGGATCGGCAAGGCGCGCGGCAAGGTATCCTTCATACACAAAGTCAGAACCAATAGCCGCATACCACGGGTTTGCTCCCTGTCCCTCTCCTCTGGCGCCGCTGCGTATGGCGTTTTTCCAGTCTGCGCCGGAACCTGCATTATCAGGAAAAGCCTCGTTTAAAACATCCCATGAATATACCCTTCCTGCAAAATGTCTGACTACGCCTGAAATATAGTCCCTCATTGCTGCAAGAGCAGTGTCCCTTCCGGCATCAGCTATATCCTGCTGCCAATTCGGGATTTGGTTGTGCCATAGAAGAGTGTGCCCGTGAACCTTGAAACCGGACGCCAGAGCGGCGTTAATCATGCGATCTGCTGTTGTAAAATTGAATTGAATTGTCCTTCCGTTCCTATCAGGCGCGAGATATCGCGGTTTCATGTCATTTTCATGAGTAAGCACATTATAATGATGCGTAAGCTGCTCATTGGTAACAGACGAGCCGTTTGAAGCAACATCGCGGGGATTAAAAATATTCCCAAGCATAAAGTAATTGCTGAACTGATCCTTTAATGGCGGCAGGCTCATCATATCAGTCCGGGCTGCCGTAGTGGTGGTAACTGTAACTGAAGCACCGGCTCCGCCGTCTGCTGTCTTTACGGTAATAACTGCAGTACCAGTCGCGGGACTTGATGTAAAACGGCTGGTTCCGCCGCTTGTGAATGCAAGCGCTGTTACAATTCCGTCACTGGAAACGCTTGCCACCAGGGGAGCGCTGGAGCTCCATACTAACAATGCGCTATCTGAGGAAATAAAATAATTTAATTTTTCACTTTCGCCGATTGTAAGGGTCAATTCATTTTTTTCAAGGGTTATTTCCGCGCCGGAAGAATTACCGGTAGTTTTTCTTGCTGCTGTACCGCCTGAGTCGTTTCTGGAAAGACAGGCAGTAAGAGGAAAAAGAACAAATGGGATAATTCCCGCAGCAGCGCAGATTATTTTCTTGGATTTATTCATGGTTTACTCTCCTTGAAACATGGAAAATCGTTAAAAACCAGTATCACAAGTGTACTGTAGTTGATAGTACATGTCCAATAATAATTAAATAGGATACGGACAATATAAAAAATAAATTTATTTTATAAAAATGTTGACAAATCAATCATAGTGTGATAGTGTAGTAGTACACATAAGGAGGTATTTTTTATGCTCTCATGCGAACAAGCAGGATTTGAACAATGGAGACTGGCTTTTGACGATAAAAGTCCGATTTACCGTCAGATAATTCTCCAGTTCTGTCAGGCATTTGTCCGGGGAGATATAAAACCCGGTGAACGTATCCCGTCCATCCGCGAAATGTCCGTACTGCTGAAGGTTAACACAAACACCATGCAGCGCGTGTATCAGGAAATGGAAAGGGACGGATTAATAAACAGTAAAAGAGGTACCGGATACTATTTTACGGAGGAAAACGAAATGATTGATAAAACGCGCCGTGATTTGGCGCTTGATTCCTTAATCCGTTTTACGGACGAAATGCGAGCGATGGGTTTCAAAGACATGGAAACCCTGGAAAAGCTGGAATCATTTATGAAAGGAGGAGAACATGAAAACAGTTCTTGCGGCGCAAGGTCTTGAAAAAAAATTCAGAAACTGTGAAGCCCTGCGGGGCGTAGATTTGTCGATACCGGCAGGACAAATTGTAGGGCTTTTGGGACCGAATGCTTCCGGAAAAACAACACTGCTAAAAATCGCGGCAGGACTGCTTCAGCCGACAGCAGGGCATATAAGCTATTACGGGAACACTGCGCCAGGAACTGAGGCAAGAAAAACTATCGGTTTCTGCCCTGATGCAATGACCTTTCCCAGATGGATGCGCGTACGTGACGCGTTCATTTTTTACAGCGATATGTACGAAGACTATTCGCAGAAAAGAGCAGATGAACTTATGCGTATACTGGAACTTCAAAATATTCAGAACACGTATGTAAATAAGCTCTCCAAGGGAATGAAAGAGCGGCTTTTGCTTAGTCTTACTTTTTCCCGCGAAACGAAACTATATCTGCTTGATGAACCATTGGACGGAATTGACCCTGTAGGGAAAACACGCGTTATTGACGCCATAATCGCCATGCAGCCTGAGGATGCATCTACGCTTGTATCCACGCATCTTGTCAAAGATATAGAACGCATTTTTGACAGCGTATTTTTTCTGTCCAATGGAAAGATTGTGTTCTCAGGCTCATGTGACATTATGCGTGAAGAACGCGGGCAGACTGTGGAACAGGCTTATCTTGAGGTGTTTGCTTCATGACAATTTTTAATTTTGCGGGGAAGTTTCAAATAACAAGGTCTGGCAAATGCCGGACCGAAAAGAGAGGAGTATAAATGAAAAATCAATTTAAGTATGCTTTCTTATCAGGTCTTTATGTCAGAGGGCAGGTATTCGCGGTAATTTTTGTCATGAACACAGTATTTATCATGCTTGGTTCATTGGGCTCGATTCCTTTTGCCGCTCATATTACTTTTGTATCCCTGGGCGGAATGGCGATAGCTGTAATGCTGGCGGCAAATATCGCAGGAGACGTATTTATCATCCGCCGGATGTTTTCCGCGCCGGAAGCCTATCTGTACGCGCTTACCCCTGTTCCGCGCCGGAAAACACTGCTTGCAAGCGTTACCGCAATGACAGTTATGGATTTATTAACAATGGTAATTGTTGTTGTTTTCCAGGTGTTCCTGTCATTTAACATGATCGGAAACGGTATTTATCAAACCTTTTGGGACAATGTATACGCTGACACATCATTATTTATTTATGCGCTTTGGTTCATCCTGATGTTAATCGCAGCTTATCTCTTGTTAATAATGATAATTCTGTTTTGCGTAACAGCGAAAAAATCAATCTTTTTTAATCTTCCGGCATCAGGCTTATTGGCTTTTCTGCTTGCCTGCGGATGTTTTTATGCTGTCAGCCTTTTGCAGCTGGTTTTAATTCCAGTCAGTGAGGTCAGGCGTTTCGGGCTGTTTATTTTAATTACGCCATTCAGCGAAGCTGCGTTTCCGCTTGTAATTTTGCTTACATTACTGGAAGCTTTTGTCCTGTTTGCGTTTACTTCTAAACTTTTGGAAAGGAGAATAAATCTATGAAAAAAATATTTCAATCTGCAACATTCGCAATAAGTGCCGCCGTTTTAATTTTTATGTGCTTTACAGGATGCGTAATCACTAATTTTTTTGATATGAACGCATTAACACCGAAAGGCGATCGGCAAATTTATGAATTTCAAACCGGCGAATACAGCGGAATAAAAATCGAAGGAACCAGTGATGTCAGGTATTATTCCGCGCCTTCAAGTACTGTTACTCTGGCAGTTCAGCCAAATCTGCGGGAATACTACACAGTTGAAGTCATAAACGGCGAACTTGTGCTGCGGGCGGCAAGAAGAATTAATTCCGGTTCCGGCAAAAACCCTGTATTGACAGTTTCAACGCCTGTATTGAATCGTATGATAATTGAAGGCTCGGGCAATTTTACGGCGTATGATAAAATTAAAAGTAATTCGCTTACTCTTGTAATAAGAGGCTCCGGTACAGGCAAGGCTGAACTGGATGCGGACAATCTGTCAGTCGATTTATCAGGCGCCGGAAAATTTGAATTATCAGGCAGAGCGGATAAAGCCGGATTAAGTCTGTCAGGCGCGGGCGAAATAAACGCGTTACAGCTTCAAACGCGGGAAGCGTCAGTTAATCTGTCCGGCGCCGGAACTGTAAAGGTAAGCTGTCAGGAGAAGCTGCTTATCAACGCGAACGGCGCCGGGAATGTGGATTACAGAGGGACGCCGAGCCTTAGTCTTAATACAGGCGGCATGGTCAGTATAAGGCAATTGGATTAGAAATCGCCCATTATCCGCACATATACTTTGCGCTTTCGGGGTCCGTCAAATTCTGTAAACCAAATGCCCTGCCATGTCCCCAATAACAGCCTGCTGTCTGTAATGATCAATGTCAGGGATGCCCCGAATATGCTTGATTTAGTATGCGCTGCGGAGTTGCCTTCTCCGTGGCGAAATTCCCGGCGGTCAGGAGAAATTAAATTTAACGATAAATTTACGTCATGAGGCACATCCGGATCGGCATTTTCATTTATTGTAATGCCTGCCGTAGTATGAGGAGTGAATACAACGCAAATCCCTTCGGATATACCTGAAGCGGCAGCCGCTTTTTGAACATGGCTTGTGATATTAAGCCAGTCAGTCTGCTTATTGGTTTGAACAGTAAAATCGCTAAGGGTTATCATAGTTATCCCGCATATAAAATAGTGTCTGTCCGCAAAGTCACCCGTCAACAAAGTTAGAGCGCTTTACGGACAAACCTCAATTACCAAATTACACCAGCGCCGCGGACAACGCGGAACCCTATAGCCCAATGAGCGGTACCGGGATTGTCGCTGTTACGCACCACGCTGCGTACGTTGCTGGCTGCGTTACTCCAGCTTCCTCCGCGTCTTACACGGGTTCCATCAGGACTGCTTGCCGGTCCTATAGGATTAATAAGGGGATTACCGTTAGGGTTAGTGCTCTTGTACGAATCAAACAAATCCCAGACCCACTCGGACACGTTTCCGCTCATGTCGTAGATACCCAAGCCGTTAGGCTGTTTACTTCCTACCGGTTGAGTAGCCTGATCGCCTGAAGGCCGGCTTTTGACGGTTTCATTGTACCATGCCACTGCATTGGGATCATTGCCACCTGCGTAAGCAAAGTTACCGGGCGAGTCGTTTCCTCCCCTCGCGGCATATTCCCATTCAGCCTCGGTGGGCAGGCGGTAGCCGATTCTATTCCATGTCGCCGTTACAGAAGCGCTGCTTATCGACTGAATACCGGGAGTTCCAGTTCCGGATATAGGAGCGGTTACACGATTGCTCATTGAATATACAGCATTGCCAGGCGAAAATGTTAGCTCGGTAAGCTTCATACAATAATCAATCGCGTCATACCATGATACCCTCTCTACCGGGCGGTTAGTGTTCTTTGAAAATTGGCTTGGGTTAACGCCCATCACATTCCCATAACCCCTGATTGTTCCATTCGGCGAGTTTACTTCAGTTACCTCATACCTGCTTATGTAGAAACCATCAAGCGTTACGCGGCGAATCGGATAGGAGTGGTACGCTGCGGGACTTCCTGAGACGCCAGAATCGCCCATGACAAAGCTACCTTTTGGAACCCAAACCATGTCAGGTACAGGCGGAACCCACCGTGCATAGAGGTTTAAAACTTTGACATTGCCTTCAGTTCTAAGTAAATCAGTGTTTACACCTACACCCTGATGGAAACCATAGGTCTGAAGATAACCTTGCCGCCAGCCTGCGTTTGCGGTATTAACTGTACTCGGAACGCTATCATCACTGTCCCAACAGACATACCACCCTAAAAAAGACCAGCTTGTCGTATCATTTCCTGGCAGAGCGGGCATAAAGGGTTCAATAACCCTGTCATTACTATCGCTATAATACTGTTCAAGAAACGGCTCTCCCGGCGGCGTATTCCATTGAGGAATTTTTCCCGCGGAATCCCCCGCGCCGGTACCAAGGTAGAATCTGACAGTGTAATTGCGGGGCACCCATTTGGCAAAAAGAGTTATACTGCTGGTCACTATGTTTTTATCAAAATCCCATTCTGTAGCGGGATTACTAAGATCAGTAAACCAGCCGGAGAAAGCCTGTTCAGCGGGAGCAGGCGGAGGGGGTTCCATGTCATGAGGTCTTGATATCATCTCGCCGTGCACAACCGACTGTTTGAGAGGTACAGGCGTTCCGCCATTCGCATCGAATGTTACATAGTAAATATTCGGAACCCATCTGGCATGAAGGATAAAAGCGTCATTTCTTAATATACCGCCATCCCAAAGATCTACTTCATTTATTTTACTTGTTGAAAAATTCCATTCAACGCCTGATTCTGTAAACCAGCCTGCAAAAGTGTGTCCGTCTCTTGATAATGGTCCCGGATCTATAACTTTGCCGCCTGCGGAACCGCCCAATCCCGTAAATACTGTAAAGTTTACGCGCGTTAATTCCTGACCGTTGGGTCTTGTTCCGCCGTTTATCTGTAAATGCACGGTGCGGGAAAAAGTGCTCCATCTGGCATAGAGAGTAACCGTAGTGTTAACAGGATCGTTTACTGTGTTATTTTCAAAGTCCCATCTGCTGTTTACATTAATTAAGCTAAGCTCTGCTGGGTTTGTAATAGCTGAGCCGTTTTGTGTAAACCAGCCAATTAAACCGTAAATGCCGTCAGTCGGAATGACTGGAGGTTCAACAAGTTTATTTCCGGGAACAATTTTTTGATCCGCTACTTTTATCTCGTTTCCTTGCTGATTTTTGGGATATTTATTTGTATCCAAACCGAAGATTTGATCGTAGTTTGTGACGAATTTAACGGTAACATATTCCTGCGCCCATCTGGCTGTAAGCGTAATTATGCCGTCGCCGTTAACATCATCTTCAGGTTTTACAGTTCTCGTATCCATATCCCATTTATTGCCGTTTTCATCAAACCAGCCGGCAAAGCCAAAAGTAGGATTTGGCGGTTCTATAACCCGGACTCTGGGAACTTTATTGTCCCATAGAACTCTAAAAGGCTGCGGCTGAGGGGTACCGCCTTTTCCATCCAAAAATACAACGCCGAAATTTACTCCGCTTACATCAGGAGGGCGTGGAGCAGCAGTTGGAGTAGATCGAGAAGGGCTATCCTCATGCCACCACTTTTCCATAATTGAATTGGAACATGCTGCAGAAAAAGCGCATATAAATACAATTAAACCAATAATGGCTTTTCTTTTGATTTTTTGCATAAATTCCGTCCTGATTAATTAATATTCAACATTTGCAGTAAAAACTACTCTATAATTATAGTATATATACCTAAAAACCAAAAGACCAAATATATAAGTTGAGTAATTTTTATTTTATCCGCAGTTCTGCGCGGAAAGCCGCCTGTCCGTTTTCAATTTTACGCCCTTCAAACGCAAACGCGCTGCTGTAGTTTTCTTCTTCCGCTGCGGGCGCAGATAAAATTTCAACGGTTTCGCCGCCGCGAACCTCATTCAGATAGTTAATGTCAAAACGCATCTTTTCGGCTTTTCCCAAGAGAAGCGGATCGAGCGTATCTTCTATCCATTGAATATAACGCACATTGTTTACATGCCCGTTAAAATCCATATCCGAGTAAACCGCTTTCCTCTGCGCCGCCTTTTGAAGATTACCGCGTTCGGCAAGACCTGCAGTTCCTTTCTCTTCAGGCGGAAGAGAATCAAGCCCTTCATTCGCCGGCATATTTTCCATTATTGCCTGAGGTCTTAACGGCCGGTGTTTTTCGATATCCACAATAAGCCATGCGCTGCGCGCAGATACAAGCGCATTTCCGTCTTTGCCGAGGATATCATAATTTCTTATGGCAAAAAGCTTTTCGCCTCCGCGCGGCCAGCTTCTGACAGTGATGATTTCGCCGTATTTGGGACGCCTTTCGACCAAAACCGACATCCGCGATAATATCCAGACCTGTCCTGTCCGCGCCATCTCTTCCCTTCCCACTCCGAGATTTTCCGCATGGCTTATTGCTGCTTCCTGAAAAAATTGAAACATAGCGTTCAGAGTCAGTCTGTCTGATGTATCAATGGAGCCAAACCTGACAGGATAAGTTTCCTGCCATATATCAACAATTCCTGTTCCTTTCGGGTTTGCCGGGTTACAAGTCATTTTCTTCCGCCTTCTCCTGATTTAAAAATTTCTTTCTGTTATTTCTTTCCATTATTATCCGCGGAATATAAAACAACAGACCTGACACAGCGTAAACCGTAAAAATAATGAAAATTGTATTCTGAGGATAAACAACTATAAGAATAATTAGGACAATTACAACAACCAAAAGTTCGATGGTTCTGACTTTTGTTAATTTTATTTTTTTAAACGACATATAGGGAATATTGGAAACCATCAGAAACGAAAGAACGACAATAACGACAGGCATAAATTCCAGAAAAGCCGGCATAAGCGTCATCAGTCCTGGAATGGTTTTAAAACTGAGCGAATATTCTCCGGTTGCCAAAAGCTGATAACATAAAACAAATGAAACAATTACTCCCGCAGATGCAGGAGTCGGAAGACCGACAAAATGTTTGTGAATTTCTCCGCTCTGGGACAGTACATTAAAACGCGCAAGACGCAGAGCGGTGCAAATTACATAAAGAATGGCAATGGCAATGCCGATTATTTCCATGCTTTCAAGAACAAGCATATACATCATTACGGCAGGCGCAATTCCAAATGAAACAAGATCGCTTAAAGAGTCAAGCTGCATCCCGAACACGCTCGTAGTTTTTGTCATTCTTGCGATTCTGCCGTCTATAATATCGCAGGCAAGCGCTCCAATCAAAAACCATGCCGCTTTTATAAAATCCCCTTCGATGGAAGAAAAAATGGAAAGGATTCCCAAACTTATATTTCCGCAGGTAAACAATGAAGGAAGAATAAAAATCCCTTTTTTCAACTCCTCTTTTTTTATCTGTACCTTCGGCACTTTTATAATTCGGATTCTTTTATGCTTCGGTCTGATAAATGAGATTTTTCTGATTTTCATTTTCCCGATAACCTCTTTGTTGAAACTTGCGTTTAAGCGCAGGATGCCATTATTGTAATACCCGCTTTTGTTTTGTCGCCTGGTTTTACTTTTATTACCGCCGGTTTAGGAATGTGCAGATCAACCTGTGAGCTGAATTTTATCATTCCGATTTTGTCTCCCGCTTTTAGCATATCTCCCGTTTTTACCCATGATACGCAGCGTCTTGCGACCAAACCTGCTATCTGTCTTACCACATATCTGCCGGGAGTCTCCGTATTTTCGCTTTGGATGGTGAAGATATTCTGTTCGTTTTCCGAATGCGCACGAGGATCCCATGCGGCAAGAAATTTTCCGTCTTTATGGGTAACATCAACAACAGTTCCGCTTATTGGAGAACGCTGCAAATGAACGCTGAATACAGATAAAAACACCCTGACAATTTTTTCTTCTCCTTCTTCTGTAACTTCCATTACTGTCCCGTTGCACGGAGAAAGGATAATTCCACTGCCCTGGGTGATTTCAATTTTCGGATCCCTGAAAAAAAACATACAAAAAAAAGAAAAAATTTTTATCACAGCTCCAAGCACAATACAGATAATATTCGCCGGAAATCCCGTAAACACGGAAATTAATAAAAAAACAAACCCCGCCGCGAAAGAGGGAATAATAAACGGAAAACCTTCCTTTAGAATAGACATTGTTCCCTGCCTTGGTTTATGATAGTGAATTTTCCGATAAATAGCAAACTATAGGGATTTAAAAATCTTGCTTTTACAGTTGAGCAGCCCATAATCCATGCAGATTACAATATGCGTAAACGGTCACAGGATCGCCGCCGACTAAAAAATCGGCAGCCGGTTCTTGAACGCTTGAAAGGACAACACGCTGGGTTCTATTCCCGTCTACTGCAACAATCCATGCTATATGATGTTCCTCTGTCATAGGATGACTGACGCTTCCAACTGTAACAATCAATTTACCGTTTTCACGTTTACCGGCCGGCACATGTTTTTCCTGGGCGGCGTCTGCTGTGTTCAGCGTCAACTCCTGCATTTTCTCGCCGCAGCAAATTAAACCGGGACCTGCGTTATTGATAAAACTGATAATGTTTCCGCAGCGGGAACATTTACAAAATCTTCGTTCGTTTTTCATTTTATTACCTCTTTTTCAATTTTACTATAATTGCAGGCATACATCAAGCGTAAGCCTTAAAACAAATTCCCTTATATCAGCTCTCTTATTATATTCCCTTTTATCCCACTCTTCACCGGCAAGACTGTCGCCGGAGCAGAGAATCTGCCCAAATTCAACATTATTGTATTGAGACACCGCAATGTATGTTGAAGTTTCCATCTCGACTGTAACGCATCCTTCGCTTTTTCGCTGCGCAATTTTAGCAGGCGTTTCTCTGTAAAACGCGTCAGTTGTCCAGGTTTTAGCTTTAATATGCGGAATATTTTTTTCTGTCAAAACATTTTCTATTACCTTCACAATCCGTTCATCGGCAAGAATTTCTCTTGAAGGCTTTACATAATGATACGATGTTCCTTCGTCCCTGACTGCGGCTGCGGGAATAATTAAATGCCCTACAGCAAGGTCTTTTTGCAGGACGCCGCACATACCGCATGCAATGAATTTATTACAGCCCAAAGCGGAAAGCTCTTCTATCTGCCCTGCCGCAAGAGGAGAACCGACAGCCGCCTGAATTAATCCGATTTTTTCACCTTTGTAATCCAACTCATAAAAAGGATAATTTATTCCTTCCGATAAAAAATTATAAAACACCTTATGATGATATTCGGAAATAATTTTTTCTATAGCTTCAGAAAAAAAGCATAATATACATCTTTGAGGCATGCCGTCTACCGGCTGAATAGTATTGGACGGTCTTATGAAAGCGTTTTTATCTTCGTCAAATTCTAAAATCGGGAATTGCTGTATCTGCATGGCAAGCCTCCTTTATTTTTTCAAATAGCCTTTTTCGACAGCTATATCAAGCCGTTTTAATGCAAAATTCCAAAACGATCTTCGTGAAACAGTTTTGTTTTTCAAGGCGATTATTGAAATTGATATTTATCATATTGTAATGATACCATAAATTGATATGGTGAATGAACATTTTTAATCAAATTTTTATTTTGAAAATGAGGCAATTTTGATCGCGTTTTTTGTTGGTTACGAATAGGCAGATTGCTTGGAGTTTGGGCATTTATTTACCCCACAAAAGTATAAGTTTCATTGTAAAAAGCATTAAGCGATTTCCCTTCATAACTCCAATACAGCAATTGCCTGATCCGAATGAAGAAACCTCGCGGTTTCTTCGTTGGAGAGGAAATTTATTATACTGGCGGGGATAACCCCCGTCTTCCAATCAATCTCGAAAAAATCTCTTCTTGGGTTTACTCTACAAGCAAAAAGACATTCAAACGGCAATGGTACGCCTGTGGTGTTTAGTTCGTTCATACGGATTGTTATCTCGTTGGTTGTTTGTCCGATTTTTACCAATCCGGGCATTGCAGGATTAGACATGGAGATTCCAATGATGTATTACTCTTATAAAATTAATATACATAGTTTCTCACCTTATTTATTCATCTCCGTGTTTTTGTACTCCTAATTTGAAAAACCAAATAACATTTTTTTAAAATCACATATGAACTGGAAATAATTAAAACAAATCCTTTTGTAATATTTAATTACTTACAACTTTTCTTTCATTTATAACATCAGAATTATTTATTTCGCCAATAAGTAATGGTGATAATTTATTATGTTTAAGGTTGTTTTTAACAGCGCTTTCCCGGGAATTATTCGCATAGCAGTAAATACAAGTATTAAGGCACGAGTTATATTCGCCAATATCAACGGAACTTACACAACCGCATTCAAGACGCTGATTTTTATCTTTTTTTAACGAATAACTATTTCCTGTAATTTTTTCTATCAGTTTATCATCTATACATTTTGCATGACCAATATTATACTGCGAAAGCTCAATATCTTCCGCACAGGTATCAATTAGAAAATTGTTTTCTTTCGCGATTTTTGAGAGGTTTTCCGCAATTACTTTTTTTTCTTCAAAGGTAATTCCTGTAATACAATTAGATTTAATATTTTCAGTTATTTTTTTATAAAAATCAATGAAGCTAAAAGTTACTTTTTCTGTAAAGCCTTTTAGTTGACACGCGATTTTCTCAAAATTTTCAATATGATATTTAATTGTATAATGATTATTGAGTAAAATTGGATCATATCTCCATATAATTCTTTGCGGTCCTATTATATCAGATAATTTTTTAAACGTTTCTATTATTTCTTCTTTTGGAGGTAATTTTGTTTCTATATCGTTATCATATGGATTAAGTGTAAATTGAAAATAATAAATATAATCATTGAAATGTTCAAGTTTTTCCAGCATTGGTTTTGGATTTTTACTCCAAAAAACAATACAATCAACAACTTCAGGAGCAAGATTTATTTTACTTACTTGATGAATATTCATCGGATTCCTTACATAAACAAAGCGTTCATTTATTCTGTTCACTATCCATTCTGTATAGTACGCAGGAATATCTGTTCTTCTGCTCGCGCTTATAATCATATATTTATTTGGTAAAGGAGCCGATTTCGATCAAGTTTCCTTCCGGGTCTGCGACATAACTTGTTCGTTGTCCCCACTCCATTGTCGTTGGCGGGAAAATGCTTTTAACACCCAAGTTCATTAACCTTTTATATTCTTTGTCCACATCGTCATACGTTTTCATTTCAAAAGCTATTTCCATTGTACCATTGTTACCCTTAGGGTATCCATATTCCTGTGATGTCATTTTCTCAAAATCTTTTCGTCCGTACATAATCAGTTTACACTCACCGGTCTGAAACTCGGCGTTTGGTTCACCTTTTTCCCAGTTTGTTTCCAAACCAATTATATCGCGGTAGAATGTTAGCATTTTTTCTAGGTTGGTGACGAATAGTCCGATGGCTTGGAGATGTGGCATTTATTTACCCCACAAAAGTATAAGTTTCATTGTAATAAGCATTAAGCGATTTACCTTCATAACTCCAATACCTTGTAGGTTGTATATTATAATCAATGTCAAGAATTTCTCTTGTAACCTGAGTTAAAGATTTTTCTTCATCGCTTTCCGAAGTTTTTACTTTTCTATCAGATGACACAAACACTTCCGCTGATGTTTCGCCATAAGTAAAAACTAGTTTAGCGCCTATAGGCACACCCATCTCGGCAAAATTTAATAGCGGTCGTCTTTTTTTGTAATTTTCTGAAGCTTCTTTTTCTGCAGTAGATACAGATTTAATTATTTCTGCTATTATAGCAGGAGTAACATCTTTTTTCGCAAATAACCGCAATATAGCAATTGCCTGATCCGGGTCTATTTCAAAAAACTCTCTTCTTGGGTTTACTCTATTAGGATAAAATGCCTTGTGAAGAGCATTTTCCACCACTTTGCAATCATCTACTTCGCATGCAAAAAGACATTCAAACGGCAATGGTACACCTGTTGTATTTAGTTCGTTCATACGGCTCGTTATCTCGTTTGTTGTTTGCCCTATTTTAACCAATCCTGGCATTGCGGGGTTGGCGAGGACGTATACGAGACCTTTTTGTGGGTTGGACATATTTTGGCTCCTTAAACATAAGATTTAATTTATCTTATATGTAATGTTTAAAAGTTAATACACCTGTTTTAATATCTTTTCCAGCAGTTAATATATCGCCAATAACATCAGCAAATTTTAAAGTAACTGGTAGCCCATCACAATATCTACATGAGTTATAATTTAATTTTGATAAACTTAAAATATCTTTACATACTGTTTTTATATCAGAATCACCATGAGTAATACAAATTTCAAGTGGATTGGGTGTCTCTAAACCAAGTTGCGTTTTTAACTTTGGAAGAAATCCTTTTGTCCATAAATATGCTCTCTTATCTGTATATTTCAACATAGTTCCCCTTAGAGTTGCATATTTATTTTGCCTATAAAGTTTGAAAACGGGGTGTGTATCAATTCTAACACCAACTATTTTGCATTTTCCCTCAGCTGCTTCTTCGAAGCCTTTCCATTCAACAGAATTGAAATATGTTTTAGCGTGTATGAATACTTCATTAGGATAATTATTAAATTTTTCGTAATAAGAAGTTAAAGATTTTGTTAAAACATCTTTTGCTGCTTCTTTGTGCAAATGGAATTCTTTATTTTCTTTTATCCACCACGGTCCAATATTACCTCTAAAAACCATTCCATCACCATTATCCAGAAACATCTGTGCTGCGCAACAA